>TARA_B110000238_G_scaffold43948_1_pt1 | contig 19015 bp, 9 predicted proteins | sample TARA_B110000238 | Tara Oceans TARA_B110000238 (sample SAMEA4397569) | marine metagenome | biome: Polar Biome; feature: [SRF] surface water layer (ENVO:00010504); material: water (ENVO:00002006), including particulate matter (ENVO:01000060) such as... | depth 5 m | reverse complement strand
ACGATCCGTACTACGTAGAGGACGACGGCGTGGATCTTTTGGAAATCGTCTCACTCGTGATTCGACCGGAACCGGTACAGGCGTAGATGGGGTACACCAGTAGAGGCGTAGGGGTAGAAATTTATCCGCAGGATGTAGTAACAAACCCGTTTCACGCTTGATTGAAAATCGTCTCTTCGATATTTTTTCTGTCCCCGATTTTCTCATACGAATACGCTCGCACCGTCGTCAACATTTGTAGTGGTTGTGCTCAGTCATACCCGAACCCTCGGGAAACTGTTTGCCAAAAAGAAGTGCCTGCCACTTATCTTTCTCTGGGACGGTCAAATCCCAAACCTTGACCGCGAGTTTAACGCTCACTTCATCCGCGCGAGGCCCGGCGTCGGCGGATCCGGCGGGCAACGCGCTGACACGCGCGTGCGGCGCAATCGGCATGCTTCCGTTCTGGTGGCAGCACCAGTCCGAGTTAAATGCCTTCGATATTCCATCGTCCAGCGCTTTCGCTTCGACACTATCGTCTGGAAAGCCACAAAAAACTCCTTTAACTCCACCAGCGATGTGTAGCACGGTTTCCGACGTACCGAGCGTTTGCTTGATTTGTTCCGGTGACAAGCATTGCACGTTTTCGCGCGTCTCGACGAGACTCACTTCTTTTCTAGACCCCAAAAGTGGCTTAGCCTTGGCATTGTCAAAGAAACCGTCGACGCGAGTTTTCACGACGAATCCATCAGCAGCCACGGCTCCGACGTCGAGTATTTGATCGAGCGGGCACGATTGCGAGAACGCGAACCGCTGACTGCCAGGCAACCGGCACTGCGGAAGAATGGGGTACCAATATCGGTCACAAAAGCAGTTGAATCGAGGAAGGACCAGAACTCGATCCAGAACCTTTGCGAGACCGATAGCGGCCCAAATTTCTCGACGCAACTCATCCCTGGCGAGAATGTGAGCCACTAGCGGAGAACTCTCCTTTGAAGCCTCGTGCCCGGCGAAACTTTCGAACGATAAATAGTTCAATTCGGCCGAATACTCCTCCAAATTACCCTCGATTGCCCATAGCTGAGACGCGCGAAAGCGATACAACTTACCTGCAGCACCATAAAAGTTGTGCGTGTTGTGGATGGCATAAGGGTGCTTCTCTAGATTCTGCGGCACTTTCTGCAGGAAGAAAACGTGTCCATTGGAAAAGTCACTGATCGGTAAATACCCGAGCGCGCAGCGTTTACCGTCGAATTCGCTCCAGTACACGCGGCCTTCGCCCCCCTTGACAGGTTTCGTTTCGTGATCTTTGTTCATGACCGGGCTTCTTCCTCCGGGTTGTGCGCCGCTATTAAAGCTAGTCTGATCGTCACATCCCGGGTTGTCGCCGTCGAAACAACGCACCAACAATCCGATCCAGCGCTTTGCCATCGCGAGTCCACCTTCTGTTGAACGGAAAAAAGTCACCCCGGTGTTAATTCGTGAGGTCAAAGGACTCGCGTTGTCTTCCCAGGGCTCTGGACCACCTATTCCACACGCCCACTCCTTATAATTAAACGCCGCGTCCTCACTCGATGTCAACGTGAGCGCCGATGCGCTCGTCATTTTCGAATCTATATCCTGCGACAGACAATCAGACGTGACGAGTACATCCGCAGCATCGGTATACGTGCCGCTCTTTCCTGAAAACAAATCGACGGGGCTGTTGTGGGAAGGTTTTGTCAGTTTCACGCCGCTGTGCCGTCCGCCGCTTGAATACCCGCAGTGGTACGTACCTTTTCTGCCACACCACGTCGGTATCCGACAGCGAAACATCGAGACCCAACTCGAGCAAGGTCAAGAGAAACGCCAGCTTTCGTACGCCGTAGTTCTGGAACCCTCTCTGCGAGCTTCTGAAGTCCTTGTTCTTCACCGAGTGCTCGTCCAGAGATACCAGCGTCGTGTCAAATCCCGCGTGCTGCAACTGCACGGCTGGCACCGACATCGCTCCACAGCGTTCAAACGTCGCGTCATCCAGAGCTCCGACCAAAACCGGGACGTCGCGCGCACGCGTAAACGCGAGCCAGTTCATCAGCAGCTCTTGAAACGCCTCGTTAGCTACCGTCACCATCACTAGCTTGTTGGTGTCTAAGTGGTCCGGATATCTCTCTATTAAGGCATACCCGATAGCCTTCATCACTCCCTCGTGCGCTTCAGCGCTATGCCATACCCCGGGCGTCGCGCCGCCAGTTTTGAATCGATTCAATGTCGTCGTCTTCGGTGGCACTGAAACACTCAACGATGCCGATTCATGACCCACACTCTTCGATTTGGCACTACTGGTGGCATCATCTCGGCCTAGGGTGGCTTGCTGGGCGTCAGAGTCCGTCGTATCGACGACTTTTGATAGGCTCGCCGCGATTGGTGCCCACTTCGATTTCCCATTGGAAATGACATCCGGTTTGTCCTGGAGAGAGGATCCGTGTCCAGCACCAGATTTACCGCTTTCCGGACGTGTACTCGACCCAAGAGAGGTGATGACGACCCTAGCCAGCACGGCAGCGGCGATGAAGGCGACGATGCGCAGTAAGCGCGTTCGCCGGCGTGTTGCCGTGCCGCTTTGAACCATGTGCCCACCGTGTGAGACGACTGAAACACCGACCCTGTGAGTCGGTCGCTATCAGCGTCTCGACGAGAACCCCCCGGGTCTCACTCTAATGTCAGTGCTCCACTTCCCTCACACCCGCGACCCGTCGCGCTTTTCGGGCCACCCTCGGTCCCCCGCACCCGTCCAAACGCAGCTTGGAGCGGGGCACCCGAGAGTATGTTGCATCGTTCGCGCTGCATTTGCTTATGTTCCCGACTGGTTGACCGGTAAAACAGGCACGGTACCGATCAGTTCAACGCGTAGCTACGTGTGTCGGTTTCAATCACGCGCATTGCGTGTCAAGTTGAAAGGCACTATAAAAAGGAATATATGGTTACTCTGCCTTTTCCCCAAGCGCGCGCATCACTTCCTCGGGCGCACTGTGACGTTGCCCGAGATACCATGGAGTCCCTGGCGAGCTACGAATGGATCGTGATATGCTCGGGGTTTCTCGCGTTCTTCACCGCGTTCGGCATAGGTGCGTTCTTCCACGCCTAGCGGGGCGGCGGTGCGCAGTTAGTTATTTATTGACCCCACCAAGCAGCCACATCTCCTCCACCGCTGACGCGTTTCCACCCCCCTCAAACTCTCAGGTGCTAACGACGTGTCTAACGCGTTCGCCACGTCCGTCGGGTCTGGCGCGCTGACGCTTCGCGACGCGGTGGCGATCGCGGCCGTGTGCGAGTTCGGTGGCGCGGTGTTGATGGGGGGCGCGGTGACGGAAACTATTCGCAAAGGCATCGCGGATGTGAGTCAGTACACGGCTGAGCCGGAGGTGTTGATGTACGGAATGATGTGCGTGTTGCTCGCGGTGGGGATTTGGCTTTTGGTCGCGACCAAGTTGGGTATGCCTGTGAGTACCACGCACTCCACGGTGGGGGCGGTGATGGGTATGTCCATGGTAGCAAGAGGGTCGAACAGCGTGTACTGGGGGAAAACCACCACGCGCGCGTTTCCGTGGCTCACGGGGGTGGCGCAAATTACCCTCTCGTGGGTGTTCTCGCCGATACTCAGCGCAGTCACCGCTTCGGTGTTGTTTGTGATCTTAAGGGCGTCCGTGTTACGGGCGAAACACCCCCTACACGCCGCCCTCGTGGCGTTTCCCATAATCGTCGGTCTCACCACCACCCTAAACGCGTATCTGCTAATAAGCAAAGGCGACGCAATCAACGACGGGTCAGGTCGCTGGGGGGTCGCGCAAACCGCGGGGGTTTCCTTCGCCGCGGGCGCGGGCACGGGCGCCGTGACCGCGGCGCTGACGCCGGCGCTGCGACGCCGGGTGGACGCGCTTACGCGCGCGTCTAAACTCGACAAAACCGCGCGCGAAACGAAAACCGCGGAGGTTGTGGTATCAATCGGCGCGGGTGATGTTGACGACCGGGGCGATTTTCGCGGCGAGCGTCGGGACTCGTTCACGTCGTTCCAAGGCGGTTTCGGCACGAACCGGAACGTTTCCAGCGGTTCCGTGGACACGAGCGAAGTGAGCGCGCACTCAAGCGGCGGCGGGACAGATTTCGGGTGTCACTACGGGTTGCGGGAGTGGGCCTTACCTCAGCTAGTACCTCGGTACACAGAAACCACGAAATCCGTGGTGGAGAACGACGACGACACCGTCCGTAGCATCCACGCCAACGCGGAGATGTTCGACGCGCAAACCGAAATGACCCTGACGTACCTTCAGGTGTTCACTGCGTGCGTGGATTCCTTCGCGCACGGCGCGAACGACGTGGCGAACGCGTGCGGTCCGTTCGCCGCGATCTGGGGTATTTACCGAACCGGCGAAACCACTGTTGACGTTTCGGTGCCGGTCTGGGTGCTGGTGCTAGGCGGGTTCGGGCTGGTGTTTGGCCTGGCGAGTTTGGGGAAGAACATCATCAAACAAATCGGCATGCGGCTTTCGAAAATAACCCCGTCCAGAGGGTTGTGCATCGAACTCGGCGCCGCGCTCGTGGTGTTGATCGGCACGAAGTACGGCATCCCCCTCTCCACGACGCACTGCCAGGTCGGGGCGACGACGGGGGTGGCGATGCTTGAAGGGTCGGGGGGGGTGAACTGGCGACTCCTCAGCCGAATACTCCTGGGGTGGTGCGTCACCCTCGCGATCGCCGCGCTCGCCGCAGCGGCGTTCACCGCGCAAGGCCTGTACGCGCCGCACATCACGAGACACGCGCGGGGAGAGTTGTAGTGTTGTGAGGTCCGTGTGCCGGCCGGTATTCCTAGCAGAGACACGGCACAGTATTAATAGTGTAGATGAATCGACATCACCCGACTATGTGGGAAAATGACGTGTGGGGGGATATCACCTGAAACGCGTTCCGTTCGCGCGCCGAGCGGGTCTTTGCAAAAATTCCTTTGTCTGCGCTGCTTCGAACAATATCATAACGTGGACTGACGACTACGGATTCGTGAAAGGGCACACGCCAGAAACTCCAAACAGGCCGCAGTGCGACGGGCGCGCGCGACCCCTGTGCGCCGCGAGGCTCGGCGGTGGCTTCGAAGGCGGTGGCGGGTTTTCTGACGCGCGCGCGTTTCACACGGCACGGCGCGCCGAAGCACGCCATCCGTCCGCGGTGCGGCACCCAGCAGATCTGGTTGTGTGGTGTTCTTGTCCGAACGGCACCGGTACTAGCATCCGTATCCCGCTGGCATGGACCGCCCTTCGGCGAGCCCGAAGTGGGGTTTGAATCGCGAGGCTTCTGGCGAGTTCATGCCTACCCTTGATTTCGCGGGCGCGGACCGGCGGTCGTCCAGCGTGCGGAATTTGGGCGGCAGCGAGACGCACCGTTTGTCCGAGCGCAGAGGCGCGGTGATACAATCGGTGGAGATCCCTTCCCCGATCGGCAGCGCGGGTCCGGGATCGGATGGGTTCCCCGAGCGCAAGTCCCCCGGGTCGCGGTCACCCGTCCCGGGGACTTCCCGCTTTTCCCCGCACCACCGGGACAGCGACGTCACGGGAAAGAGTGGCTTCCGGACGCGCGCGTGGAGTGGCGCGCACGCGTGGCGAGGCGGGTTACGGAAGGGCAAGTGGAGAACCCGGGTCAAGTGGAGCGCGCGCGTTTTGTTTGCGTGCGTTTTGTTTTACTACTTCGGCCGCACCGCGTATCAGCTCTCGTTTTTCGTGAAAGCGGGTTTGAACCGGTACTGGTACCACCCCCTGGAGAGTCACAGGCCGATTCCGTGTGGTGTGGGTACGCCTCCGGTGGATCCGTTCTTGGCGCCCCTGGCGCGCCGAGTCTCGCCGAAGGACGTGGACGACGGCGCGAAGATCGAGGCGACGACGAAACGCGCGGGACGAGGCAGGTCGTTGAGAGTGACTGACGACGAAACGTACAACGAAACTTACAACCAAACGCGCGAATACAAAACGACGACCGGGCGGTCGCTTCGAGGAACGTCTGTGCGTGGAGGGGACGACGACACGACCGCGGACGGGCCGGGGGGGGGGCGGCGGGTGGGACCGCGAGGCGGGACGGCGAGCGCGCGACCGCGAAGGAGCGACGGGTCCCGATCCTTCCCGACCCGCGACGTGGTGATTGAACAGCGTGGCGATGGTTATTCCGCGGGTGCGGTCGTTATCGGCGACACGGACGACGACACGGAGAACGACACGGACACGCAAAATCGTCCCGACCGGAACGAGGGCACCAGCGTGAGCGCGCTCGCGCTCGCGACGGCGACGGACGTGGTTGGCGTGGGGAGCGTGGGGTCTGGTTTCGAGTCTGGTTTCGGCGGCGGCGGCAAAAAACACGAACAAACCGAGGGCGCTCGGTTCGCGGTTTTAACCCTGTGCGACGCCAACGCCGGGTACATCTGCGCCGCGAGTGCGGCGAACAAACGGCGGTACTGCGACTTGCACGGGTACGACCTGATTGTTTCGCGGACGGCGGCGGACCCGACGCGCCCGGCGGCTTGGAGCAAAATTTTGGAAATGAGAAAACACCTCCCGCGGTACGACTGGGTGCTCTTTATTGACGTGGATACCCTCATCATGAACCCCACGGTCCGGCTGGAGGAGATCGCGGACAACACCGTGGACCAGGTTATTGGCGCCGACCACAACGGCGTGAACTCGGGGGTGTGGCTGGTGAGGAACGCGCCGTGGAGCTTTTTCTTTCTGGACGAACTCTGGGCGCAGGTAAGTATTTCCCACCCACCACATTCCGCCTCCCTGATTGCCCATACACACTACTGACATTTCTTTTTTACAATCGCAGGATGATTTAGTGAAAGGCGCGTACTTGTTTCACTACGAACAACGCGCGTTTCACCGGCTGTTCCACACCGACCCGTGGAGCAAGCAGGTTTCCGTGCGCGGCACCGCGCCGTATTCAGGCGCCGCGGAAGTGCGGCGGCACTCGAAAATAGTCAACCAGTGCGTGTTCAACTCGCTCCTGCCGTGGTACGTCTCGGGCGACTTTGTCGTGCACTTCGCGGGCCTGAAGGGCGTGTGGGAGTGCTTGATTTTCTTCTCCTACTTTGACAAGAGCCAGGAAGCGCCTGGAATGCGCGTCAGCGACGCGCAGTGGGCGGAGGAGCTGGGGGGGGAGAACCGGGGGAAGGCGAGCCAGATGTGGGAGTGCATGCAGTTCAAAACGCTGTTTCGATAGACTTCAATACGCCGTTTCGTTTGAGGTACCAGTCATTGTGGATAGTGTACTAGCCAGTGGCTCGTTGTTTGTTAAAAAAAATAGTCATTGTTCGTTGTACCCGCGGGCGGGTAAATAAGTATTTCACCTACCCTAGGCGTACATCGCGGCCATCCGCGGGTCACTGCGCATCGTGTTCTCCAACTCCCCGACCTTGCGCTCCGCGTTCGCGTCGTGCCTTTTTCGGCGTTGCTCCAGCAAACGCAACGTAAACGCGGTGTCTTCGAGCGCCGCGCGGTACGCCGCTTCCTCTTTCTCCGTGCGCAAATCAGCGTCTCTTTTGTACTGCGCGGTGCGTTTCCCCGCCACTGCGTTTGTGTCGTCCTGTCTTTTTTTGATAATCTCCCTTCGAGTGGAAAGCTCCTCGGCCAAGTTCGCGAGCGCTTGCGTTCGCGCAACAGACGCTTCGTTGGCGCTCATTTTCTCCCCCGCCAAAAGCGGCGGCATGAACGGCGAGAGGTAGTCGAATTTTTTGGTAACCAACACCTCCTCCTCGTCGTCGTCCTCTATCTTCACCCTGTGCGCGTCGTAGTACCCCAGCAAAAGCTCGATTTGCTGTTCCTCCTTTGCCCTATTTTTCACGATCTCGTCGGCTTCGTGCTCCACGTCCCGCACGTCCGCCACGCACCGTTTCTCCGCGAGACGGTGTTTGTGAAACGTCTCCGCGATTTGCGTGTCATTCGGCCTGTCAGCCGCCGGGTCCACGATGGTTAGCTCGCACGGGGTGCCGTCCTTATGAAACACTGACACGTTCGCGGTGGCGGTGCCTTCACCGAAGTGATAGTGGCACTTGACGGTTCCGTTTTTCAAGTCAAACACGCGTTTTTTCAGCCAGTGTTGCGCCGGCGGTACGGGAGCGCCGTCCGGGTCTTCCCTCCGTCTCTTTTCTTGAAGAAGCGAAATGTCGGGTAACAAAAACTTCTGCGTCACCTTGGCAAGCACAGGCGGGGGCGGCGCTTGCGTTTTCTTGTTCTTTTTCTTATGGCCGCCACCCGCCGCGGAAGCAGTTTCCGCGGCGTCCTTCGCGCGGACAAGCGCCAGCGCCTCCGCCGCCCGGAGCCCGGTTTCCTCGGCGTCGTAGGTGACCTTTCTTTCCACCAAGAAATCGTCCCTCCCTGAAAACGTTTCACACATTTTTATACCGAATACTTCGTGGCGCGTGCGTAACCCGTCAACCCTTCCTCCGGGAAAAAAAACGGTGTGCCGCTCGCGGTCGATTAAAAGTTCCGTGGTGTCGACGCCGAACGCGGCGCCTGGGGCGAAGCGTTCGAGAAGGGTTTTTTCGTCCCCCAAGAACCCGTGTCTTCGCTCCAGCAAACAATCCTTTCGTCTGTTAAAAACCGTTCGCTCCTGCTTAAGCACCACGCAATCGAGGTCTTGAAACACGCACAGACGCTCGACAAGGCCGTCCCAGCGCTTGCACGGGCCAAACAATGCGAACATCTCGTGCGTCGCCCCGGCGTACCGCACGAGCTTGTGCCCCCGAGGACACCGCGTGTCGAAGTTTTCCTGCGACACGCGCAGCTTCGGGACCCAGGAAACCGGCATATCAACCGTCACGAGGTTGGGGTCGTGGTCCAGGTACTCGTTCTCGGGCGTTTCAGGTGGCTGACCGTCTTCCACCTCGGGAAGAGGATCAGCTGCGTCACCGCCGTGGTCCCCAGTCTGCGTCGCGTCGGTTCCCGAAACCCGCGACGCGTCGTCGTCGCCCGCTTCGTCGTCATTCTCTTTTTTGTCCTCCTCCTCACCCGGATCGAGGTCGTCCTTCGGGTCCGGGTCCGGGTCCTTCCCCGTCGCAGGCGTCTCCACCACAACAAGCGTCTCGCCGCCGCCAGGCGTGGACTCCTCGTCCACTATCTCGTCATCCTCCCCGAAGTGGAGCGGAACTTCGATGGTATCAACCTCGAGGCACGCCTCCCACCGCGCGTCGTCGTCCAAGTCAAACGCCATGCCTAAAAGCGGCTGGTGCGGCGCGCCAACCGTCGTGCCGCGCTGTGATTGTAAAATAAAGGTCAAACGTCTTGTAAGGCCGCGTGTATGAGCAATTACGGGCGGACAATCGGCAAACGTAGGTGCCTGGATTTGGTGAAACGCCCTCCGGCCGTACCTGTTTGTTGACCCACAAATTGAGATGGTTCCACACCGCCTCCAGGCCTTGGTACGGCGACGCGTTCACGTTGTACGTCCGCGCGGTGGTGGGCTCCACGAACACGGTTTCGGCCACTTCCCGCGCGCCCGCGCGAACCAAAACCCACGCGTGCACGCGCTTGCCCTCGTGCTTCGCGTCAAGACGCGCTTCCTCCACTGCAGGGTCAACCGCGGAGACCGGTCGTGTCGACGCGGCGTAGGATTCGGAGCTCGGGCCCGAGGTACCCACGTTCGTGGGGTCGGGTTCGTCCCCCTCCATTTCCTCCCCGGTTTCGCCCTCGTCGTTCGTCTCAGGGACAGCCTCCAAAGCGTGCTCCTGATGGGAATCCGCGGCGGGGGAAACGGGGTGGCCGTTTTCGCAGTCGGCATTTTCGGCGGCACCCTCGGCGCAAACGGTTCCGGTTTCGGTTTCGGGGCGCTTCTTTCCCGGACTCGCCGCGGCGGCAGCGTCGGCCGCAGCCGCGGCCGTCTCCGCTTCAAGCGCGTCCGCGGCGGCAGCCTCTGCCACCGCTTGCTTCACCCGCTCTTCCCGCTCCAGTTTCTTCAAAACCCGCATCGCTTCCTTGGCCTTTTTCGCCTCCGCGCGCGCGTTTTTCGCATCCGCGAGTTCCAAACTCGACGTCAAGTTGATGAGCTGTTTCACTTGGTACTTGCTTTGCTTCTTCTCCGGAACGGGCGCGTGCGCTTTCGCATACGTCGCCTTGACTCTTTGTGTTTCCTCCAACTCGAGCACCGAGCACGTCTCCCCGGTCTGGTCGCAATGCGTGATTCGCTTCGGGGCGTACCCTACGCATACGTACGCGTCGAACCCGACGCCGGTGAGGAGCGAGCAAAGCGTGGTGGCGAGGTCAAAACAATCGCCGGCTTGCCACTCCATCACCGTGTACGGCGACGGGAGGGATTTGGGAAACAGGAGGGGCGACTCCAGTTGTTCGTACTCCAAGTAGTTCGCCACGAACTCGCAACACGGGGTTAAGTCGTACAACTGTGTGTAATCGAGCTTGGACGGCCTGACCGTGGTGCACACGAACTTCGGGACGCCGCACTCGTTCGGGGCGAACAAAAGTAACGAACGCCGGTTCGGGTAAAACTCGGCAAACTTGTTTTTGAACTCGGCGACGTAGGCGAGCATTTTCTGCTCCTCCTCCGTGTTCTTCACCAGCCTCGCGCGAATTTTCGGTGGGTACGCCTTGCCCTTACTTTGCGTCGCGTGTTCCACCCTCAGTTTCTTGCCGTTCTGAGGCACCAAATCCTCCGGCCGCAAAACGCGATCGTCGAAATCCAAAACCTCGCCAACCTTGTAGCAGTCCCAAAACATCTCCTCGCCCGAAGTCGCGCTATCCGCTTCGCTGCGTTTGCTTCCCACCTGTAGCACGTGCAGAGTACCGTCAGGCGAAATGGCACCGATTCGCGATTCGTTCAAGTTCAAATCACTCTCCATCTCCGTCCATTCGCCGTCCGACTTGTCAACCGCCACCGCGACCGAAAGTAAGTCCTCCGTGAAATCCAGCCGATACACTTTCGAGCACTGCCCGCCTAACTCGTCGAACCCGCCAAAGGTGAACACCTTGCCGTCGACGCAGGCCAAGACGTGGCCGTAGCACGGCGCGGGTTTCCGGCCGTTCTCCACTAGCAACTCCCAAACAGGGTTCGCTTTGTCGGTCATGTCCAGGGAGTACAAATCGTCGCGCACAAAGTTATCCCTACCCGCGTGCACGTACACCACGCCGTTCGCGCTTGCCATGGCGACGTCTTGCCGCGGCGTCGGCGCGGGCCCGGACGTGACGGACGTGTGCCAACTGCAGTCCTTACTGGACATGTCCAACACGCACACGTCGTTGAACCTCTGGCCGTTGCCTTTCCCGCCGAACAGCACCGAGGTGTTTTTGTCCACCGATACCAAGGAAGCGCTTTCCCGCGCGTCCGGCCGCCGGCCGTCGGGCGAGAGCCGTACCCAGCGGTCCTCGTCCAGGTAATACGCAAACAGGTCGTCCAGTCTTTTTTTTTCCTTGCTCTTCCCTCCGAAAATCAGCAGCCGGCGTTGCGCTGTGTCGAAAACAGCCGCGTGCCCGTCCCTTTCGCACGGCTTTTGGCCTTTCGGCCGGACCTTGCGCCACACCATCCGGTCCAGGTTTATGGTGAACAAGTCGTTCGTGCATCGCTTGTCGTGGTAGGACAGGGTTCCGCCGAAAATTAGTAAGTGGTTCGCGCCTGCGGTTAACGAGTGCTTGTTGCGCAGGTACGGCCGCGCGTCGTTCATGTCGCTCGGCCCGCCGTTGCCGTCCTCGCCGCCTTTCGCGTCGATCTTGGTTCGGTACCGCAGATACCGGCCGTCCTGGGACGCGATCGGTTTCAGGCGCTCGATTTCTTCCTGAACCAACCGCTGTTCTGAGATTGTAAAAAGAAAAGTCAGTATTGTATGGGCAATCAGGGAGGCGGAATGTGTTGAATGGGAAAGGCCCTTACCTTCGTCTCGCAGGAACTGCAGCAGCCCCGCAAGCGGCCCAATCGCTTTGGTTTTGCCCGGCTCACGTAGCTCGTTGTACCGCACGTCGAATTCTTTCAAATCACGTAGGTGCCCCATGCTCGGCGGCAGGTCCGTGAGGGCGTTGTTGTTCACCTCTATTCGGCGCAACCCGGTCAAACCGCCGAACGAGTCGGGCAAACTCCCGAGGGCGTTGTTGCTTAAATCCAGGACTTGCAGGGCGGTCATTGTGCCCATGGTTTCCGGTAAAAACGCGATGGAGTTGTTCTCAAGGTTCAAGTACGTTATTTGTGAACAAAGCGCTATGTTCGCGTGGACCGATTGTATGCGGTTCCCGCTGAGGTCCAAATCGGTTACTTTTTTTCCCAGATCCCCAACCAAGGCGCCCACGTCCCGTAGCAAACACCCGCCCATGTTCAGCGAGGTTAGCCGTTTTAGTTTCGTCAACACAACAGGGATTGTTTCGAACTTGTTGTACGTGAGCTTCACGTTGCGCAGGTGTCGCAGCGTCGCCAGCTCGGGCGGCAGATCGGTGAGGTCGTTGGAACGCAAATCAAGCTCTACCAGATTGGGAATCTTCCCCACGATCTCCAGAACACGAGACGTCTCAAGACAGGGAAGGTCCATGTACGAGATGTTCAGCTTGCCATCTCGAGCCGCGTCAGCCAGGCGCTTCGCCCATAACTCGTCGGTGAGCTTGGACATAGGGGCAGGCACCGCACGGACTGGCGGTCGGATGTTCCCAATTTGGGCGCGCGCGCAAATCAATCACCGGACGAATGAACCGCAAAACAACCACCAAACGACACGGTCGTCACTCGCGCCACCACAACGCGAACGCCCCGCACCCCCACCAGTGCCCGTCTCTCCCTTCTCGACGAGCGCGCGGCCCCGAGTGCCGGTCCTGTCGGGGTCGTGCGCCCGAGCGCGTGGCGAGCCTCCCTGCTCGTGTGCCCGGTTCTTGAACGAGACGAAACCAAATAATGGACCCAAACTGGTTCGGTCAATTATAAGTGCCTATGGGCTAATACGGGGAAATCAGCGAGTTAATAACTCTCCCCGGAAACCACTTTCGCTTCCGTTTCGCGCTTCGCGGATCGGGTCTTGACGCCCGCGACGCGCACCCTCCCTGTCTCTTTGGTCGGCGCTTAGGAACAGCGACCGCCAGCAAAAATGCCTTCTGCTACGTACTACCGGAGCTGTAAGTACTCGCCATTGCCCTGTGTTCGTACACCGCGCTCGCGTCGTGTCGCGTGGCCGCATCCGCGGTGACCCGTGTCTAGGGTTTTTTACGCCATCGCGATGGCTATTGCTTTTTCCCGAAGCCCATCACCTGACCGGCGTCCCCATCCCCCCCACCCCACAGACTCCAAGACCTTCAAGAAGCCCCGTCGTCCGTTCGAGAAGGAGCGTCTCGACAATGAGCTGAAGACCGTCGGGGAATTCGGCCTGCGGAACAAGCGCGAGCTCTGGCGCGTGCAGTTCGCGCTGAACAAGCTTCGCAACGCTGCCCGCGTGCTGCTCACCTTAGATGAGAAGGACCCCAAGCGCATCTTCGAAGGCGAGGCTATCATGCGCCGCATGTACCGCTACGGTCTTCTGGTACGTCAAGTGCCGCAAACACGCACACATCATAGATAGTAAACGCCGTGGATACGCGCGTCGCGGAAGGTCGCGCACGCACACGGACACACGTCGCCGGCATTCGCGTCCGGCATTCCTAGGGTCCAGCGAGCGCTTTCACTGCGAAATACCCTTTGCGTCGAATCCGATCTAACCATCATGACCCCCCACCCTTTTCTCCACAGGATGAGGACCAGGACAAGCTCGATTACGTGCTCGCGCTGAACGCGGACACGTTCCTGGAGCGCCGTTTGCAGACCCTGGTGTTCAAGCTCGGCCTCGCGAAGTCCGTGCACCACGCGCGCGTTTTGATTCGCCAAAGGCACATTCGCGTCGGCAAGCAAATCGTCAACGTGCCTTCTTTCCTGGTCCGAACGGACTCGCAGAAGCACATCGACTTCGCCCTGAACTCGCCCCTCGGTGGCGGCCGCCCAGGGCGCGTCAAGCGCAAGCGCCAGGCGGCGCAGGCGTCGAAGGGGGGTGATGCCGCGGAGGAGGAGGATGAATAAGCGACTTTGCGAATCTCGGGTCGTTTATAGCGAGCGACCGGAAGCGCGGTTGGTGGTGACTGAAATACATGGAATTCGTTACCGTACACAGGGGGTTGTTTCGACTACTCGCTCGCTCGCTACTCACAATTTTACACGTGGTGTGGCGACGTGCCTACATGTGACAAGACTCAGCCTTCGCTACCTCCTAGACTAGTCTAAAACCGCATCACTCGGTGGCTTTCCTTTTTTTGGTTTCCTGGAACCGTTTCCACAGCCCGTCCCGCTCTCCCATGCGCATGGTCAGGCCTACCTTCCCGTAGTGCGTCCCGTCCCGTTCGATGTTCTCGATGACGTCCTCTAGGAGGTGCGCGCGTTCCGTGGCGACGCCGAAATCCACGAGGACGTGCGTGAAGTGCGCGTGGAAGTGGTAAAACTGAGGCGGGTAGTGCACGAAGCACCGCAGATGTTCGGGCGGCACGCCGTACGTGGCGCTGGCGATTTCCGTTCCTTTGGCGAGCATGTTCCTAAGCATGGGCAGGTGCACCGCCCGCAAGTCACGCAGAGAACGGACCTCCTTGGTGTGACACAACCCCAGCATGTACATCTCGTTTTTGCCACTCTTTGCGTGCCACTCCGCCTTCGGCACGTCCATCGCGGCGTGCGACGTCCACTTCGGGTCGACGTTTAGCACAAACCCGTGTGCTGGGTCGGGATCGTCGAAAAGCAGACGCTCGACTTCCTTTTCTTTGTTTAAAATTTTGTACACCCACCCGATCGCACTGCTGGGTATACCTGTGATGTACGGCACGTGTGAGGCTTCGTACATCTGAAAAGTTTCCCGCACCAGCTTCGGCGCTTGCGCCGTGTTCCTCGAAACGTGCTTCGCCAAAAGCGTAGCCTTGTTCTCATCCGTCTCGCCTACTAAACACCCGGGGTACAGCACGTCCACGGAAAGCGATTTCATCCATTTCGGGTCCACGGTGCCGTGGTAGTACCCGTACTCCATGCCGCTGTACGGCGCGCGTTCCACAAGGGTCACCGCGCCGGCCAAGCCGTTTGGGTCGCCAAGCGGGATGGAAGGGCGCGACAGTTTCACCACCGCGCCGGTGGCGCACCCGGGAAACGTCCCGAGAAGCGCCACGACGCCGGATTCCTTGCCGTCGTTCAACACAGACTCCACCGTGAACCCGGCGAGGGATTCCAGGCGGTGGGGCAACGTTTCGGACGCCATCGCGGTGCGCGGTGAAGTGATGAACGGGTAAGGGCGTGTCGTTAGTTATTTATTGGTACGAGATCTTTTTGTGCCTGATATTACCGCAAAGATACGTTACACGTCTCCTTCTGTCTATTTGTTCGCGGCTCTCTCCGCTTCCAGCTCCGCCACCGCCGCCAAATCCGCCGCGGATAGGTTGTCCAAGTCGATGATTTCGTCCGCCACCATTTCCTTCGCCTTGCCGTCGTACACGGCGGCGTCGTACTTTTCGGGAAACGCGAGCTTGGCGATGGTGCCAAAGATGAAAATGCTCCCGACCACGACTCCCCACGCGGGAAGAATGAAGGACGCGACGTTGACGAACAGCTCGTCGAAGGAAGTGGTGTCAATGCCTGCGAGGGCAATTTCGGAGACCGCCTGACTCGCCGCGGTGGTCGCGGTCTCCACGCCCGCGGACGCGCGGACCGCGATGGAGGCGCTTGAGCCACGCCTCCTCGAAACGGGACGCTTGGTTTTGGGAACCGCGACGCCACCGAACAAAGACTTGGCGCGAGGTACGCGGGCGGCGGCGGGCGCGCGGGCAAGCGCCGCGACGGGAGCGGTACAGAGGGCGGCCATTGTGTCGGCGAAGGAGGGGGGGAGGCGGTGGGTCGTGCGCCGGTCTCTGTCGTCCAGGTGCTGTTCGTTGTTGGCGATTGGCGATAGAATACAGTCGATATCTCGTCCGAGATGCGGAGATCTCCATTGCTGCTGGCTCGGTGTTGGGTTTGCGTCTCCAGTGCAACCAGTCACTCGTTTCCGCGGGCGACATATGTCCAACCCCTTAGGCTACTCTTGCGCTTCCCGTCCTGTCGCGCGCGGATCTAATCTAGATTCTACTCCGCGTCTCGTTGAGCCATTCCGTCGCGCAAGGTGACCCCGACGAACCTCACGTTTCGCGAGGATGATGTTCGGGAGCGACGACGACGATGACGTCGGCGCATTGTGAGTGTTTCTTCCCCCGATACTCCACAACCGAACGCCGAAGGCTTGTTTTCACCGCCGTCGCGCGGATTGTCGCCCGCCGAACGCATCTTGCGAGATCGCCCCTCGTCCCCCGCTGACCCCACCCATCCCCACCCCCTACCAGCCCGCTGCACGACGCCGCGGAGGTGGGCGACGTCGAGCTGATAACCAAACTCCTCGCCAAGGGAAGCAACGACGGTGACTTCAACCCGGTACGTCACGCGACAGGACAGATCGGCGCCGGCCGTGTTTCTCGCCACACGGTGTCGCGGCAAAACCCCCCCTCGCAAGTCACGCCGACCCAACCGTAGTACCCACGCTGACCAAGTATATTTCCATCGTACCCACACCCAGGCGTCCGGGTCTGACGATGACGACGACGTGGACGTGAACGAGCGCGACCGCGACGGGTACACCCCACTACACGTGGCGCTTTCCAACGGCCAAACGTTTTGCGCGCGGGTGTTGGTGGAGCACGGGGGCGAGACGTTTTTGACGTTGGAGGGATCCAACGCGTTGCACATCGCCGTGAGCACGGCGGCTATTCCGTGCTTCCATGACGCGAGTCTTGAAGCGGTTTCCATGCTGATTGAAAACGACACGGATGCGCTGACCGCGGACGACTACGGAAAGTCCGCGTTGCACCTCGCGGCCGGCGCCGGGCTGACAGCCGTTTGCGAGCGCCTGTTGCGCGAGTACCCCGAGCCTCGCGACCCGGTGAACGACGACAGTCACGACGCCTCAGACCCGATAAACGCCAGGGACAAGTACGGATGGACCCCGCTGCACCACGCGTGTTTCGGAGGTCACGCGGGGGTGGTGGGTTTGTTGTTACCGAAGGGCGCGGACGTGACGAAACAAAACAAAGCCGGGCAAACCGCGCTTCACGCCGCCGTGGTGGGCCGCTCCGTGGTCGTGGTACAGGCGGTGCTCACAGCGGATACCTCCTCTCTGGTGCTGACAAGTAGGTGCCACTTCGGCAAAACCGCGCTGGACATGGCCGCCGCCCGAGGCTACCCGCAAATCGAAGCGGTCCTGAAAGGCGAAGACCCGGCGCTCGTCGCGCCGGCGCCGCCCGCGCCGCCGCCCGTCATCATCGCCCCCGACGAGTGTTTCATGCACCACACGTGCCCTCCTATTTCGCGGACCTCCAACGACCCTCCGCCTGAAAACGTGGAGCGTTTACAAACCCTGCTGCACCCGGCGCGAGGCATTCTTCGGTCGGGCGAGTTTGGAAACGTGGATATCGTTTCCGAGGTGCGCCCGGCGACGATGGCGGACGTCCTGCGCGTGCACGAGTACCCGTACGTGCGCAAAATCCAGCGAATCTGCGAGCGCATTCCGGACTGGAACTCCTCCCCAAACGGCGCCCTAGGCACGATCGACGGAGACACCGAGGTGTGCCACAACTCGTTCAGCGCGGCGCTTTGCGCGGCGGGCGCCGTGGTGGAAGCGGTGGACCGCGTGGTCGCGGGTTCCGCGGAGAAGGTTTTCTGCGCCGTGCGTCCCCCGGGACACCACGCCGGCCCCAACGGCCCGGTACCCGCACCAGGTGACCCGCCAGGCACGGGCTCGCACGGTTTCTGTCTGCTGAACAACGTCGCCCTCGGCGCGGCGTACGCGCGGTGCGTGCACCGGCACTCTCTTCGCAGAGTGGCGATCATCGACTTTGACGTGCACCACGGCAACGGCACTGAGGCGGTGGTGCAGAACACCACCCCCGCGGCGCCTAAGTTTCAATTTTCCACGCCCTACTGCGACGGCGCAATCGTGGTGCCTACGTACCGCCCGTGGCTGGACGAAACCGACCACGAGGAGGTGTTTTTTGCCTCCGTGCACGGCTACGGCAAGCGAAGGGAAGGCGTGCACTTTTACCCCGGAAGCGGGCCCACCGCGGATAACCGAAACCTGCCCGATTTGTGCACCGAGGAACAACCGGTTTGGCCCGAAGAAGGCATCGTGGATGACCCGTTTTCCGTCGCGCAAGCCGCCGGCGACAGCACCGCGCAAGGCCCTTTGCCGTGGGTCGTGGACGTGGGCATGGAGGGTCTTGGCAAAAGGGCCGACCGAGGCGCGGCGTGGCGCCGCGTGTGGCGGGGTAAAACCTTGCCCGCCATCGCCGCGTTTAAGCCCGATTTGATTCTCATCTCCGCCGGCTTCGACGCGCACGCCAAGGATGAAATCCAAGGCCCCGTGAACCTGGGCGTGAAAGAAGCGGACTACGAGTGGCTCACGGAAGAGCTGTGCAAGATCGCGAACACGCACAGCCAAGGAAGGGTGATTTCCGTGCTGGAAGGCGGGTACCGCATTCAAGGCGGCGTGGTTTCCGCTTTCGGGCGAAGCGTCGCCGCGCACCTACGAGCGATGTTTCGGGAAAACAAAGAACAGTGGAGCGAGGAGGAGTGCAAGAAAGAACTCGACGTGGAGCTCAGGAAACGACGCGAGCAGAAAGAAGCGGCGGAGACGGCGCGCGCGGCGGCGATTGAGGCGGCGCGGGCGCGAGAAGAGGCAGCGATTGAGACGGCGCGCGCGGCGGCGAACGGCGGCGACGAAGACGAAACCGCGGCAGCGGTTGCCGCTGCGACCGCCGCTGAAAACGGCCCGTCAAAGCGCAGGCGCAAAGAAGTGGACTACGGCGCCTTGAACGCGCAGCTCGAATTGGAGAAAGCGGGCGCCGCCGCGCCGGCGCCGGCGGAGACCGCGGGCGACGACGCGGAGGCCGACGGCGACGGTTTAGGGGAGGACGACGACACGGATGGCGACGCCTCCGACCTCGAGATGTTGGAAGATGATTTGGAA
>TARA_B110000238_G_scaffold201159_1_pt1 | contig 19059 bp, 18 predicted proteins | sample TARA_B110000238 | Tara Oceans TARA_B110000238 (sample SAMEA4397569) | marine metagenome | biome: Polar Biome; feature: [SRF] surface water layer (ENVO:00010504); material: water (ENVO:00002006), including particulate matter (ENVO:01000060) such as... | depth 5 m | reverse complement strand
AAGTTTTCTAAGAAGAAGTTGTAATATTTAAAGAATCCTAAAAAACCAAGATTGACAATAATACTTGTCCAAAGTAATCTTTTTCTTTTAGATTTTTGGTGTTCAGTTCTAAGCTTCTGACCAACTAAATAATCAATAATTGTACTAAATATGATAAGTGATAAGAATCTCCAATCCCACCAAGCGTAGAAGACATAACTTGCTATAACTATTAAAGCATTTTGAAGCTTTAGATTATTCTGTGCAACAAACCAATAAAGTATAAAAACTATTGGAAGAAATATTGCAAAGTCAAGGGAATTAAAAAGCATAAAATATTTTTATTTTAAACTAAAAAAAGTGATTAAACTCATTTGATTTTTATTGATTTATAAATCTCTGTAATATAAATTTTATTAACAATATCAATTGAAAATTTATCTAAAATATTTTTTCTTGCATTATTACTTAGCTCAATCAACTTATTATTGTCACAATTCAATATTTTCATCATAGCTTCCAATATAGAATCAGAATTCTTTGGTGTTACAATAAACCCATTAAAGCCATCAATAATGACATCTTTACAACCAGGAACATCTGTGGTTATACATGGAATACCTGAACTGCCGGCTTCAATGAGAACTTTGGAGAGACCCTCTCTGTAAGATGGCAGTATTAGGCAGTTAGCTTTTATCAATTCATCATAAACCTTATCAGTATGACCAACGAAATCAAAGAGACTATTATTTTTAAATAAATCAAGTTGAGCTTTTGTTATACATGTTTCATTTGATTCATAACGGTCTCCAATAATAATCACTTTAAAATCATTTCTAATTTTAGAGAGTTTTAAAACTGCATCATATAATTCTATGATTCCTTTATCAATCAAGAGTCTGCCTACAAAAATAAATTTAAAAATATCTGAGGATTCGTTTTTTTTTTGTTTAAATAAATTAGTATCAACGCCTGATCCAGGAATTAATTTAACTTTTTCAAAATCTATTAGGTTTTCATTAACAAATAATGATAAGTCATTTTGATTTTGGAAAAAAACTGTGTTTGCATATTTCTGAGAGAACTTATAGAGAAGTTTTGCTATATGTGTTGAAAGACTTGTTTTTATAAAAAGAGTTCCTAAACCAGAAATATTATTTATTACCGGAATATCTAGAAGCTTAGCAGCTATAGTGCCATAAATATTAGGTTTAATTGCATTATGGCAAATTATATCTGGTTTAATTTTTTTGTATAATTTATAATATTGATATAGAAGCTTTATGTCTGCTAATGGATTTTTAGAATTATTATTTAGAAATATTGGGTGATAATCAAATTCTTCAGTTTTAAATTTACTTGAATATTTATCAAAAGAAGCAACAATAATTATTTTGTGGTTATCCATCTGTAACGACTTTAATAAGGAGTATCTAAAATTATAAACACTCCACGATATATTAGAAGAAAAGACTATTTTCATATTAATTAACTAAACTCGTGTACAAATCTATATGCTTTTTAACCATTTCTTGTATGTCATAGGACTTGGAACGCTGCAAACAAGATGTTTTTACAGAATCATAAAAAGAAGAGTCTGACATTAGATTCACAATATGCGAAGTCAATGTATCAACATCTCCTTGCGGAAACAATAATCCAGCACCACCAACAACTTCATGAAGACCAGGCACATCAGATGCAATAAATGGCTTCCCAGAGGCCAAACCTTCTACACTTGAGAGTGACAAACCTTCATATTTTGAAGATAAGACTACAATATCGGCAGTTTTTAACAATTGTGGCACATCCATCCTTAGTCCTAAAAAACACACCTGCTTTTCAATTCCTAATTGCGTTGCTAATATTTTCGCAGCATCCAACAATGGACCTTCTCCAACTAATAACAATAAACTTTTAAAAGGCAGTTGAGCAATGGCTTGTATTAAAGTGGTTTGATCTTTTTGTTCACTAAAACTAGAAACCTGAATTAATAGCACACTATCTGAAGAACAAAATTCATTTTTTAAATAAGGCTTAGCTTCATGAATTTGTTTTAAGTCAGCTCCGTTTTCAATAACTAGTGAATTTTTGAAACTAGGTCCCAAATGTTTTTTCAAATTAAAATCTACTCTTTCAGAAATAGCCACCAGATTATCATATTGACTATAAATAATACGTTCTATGATTTTTAAAAAAAAGTTACCTCTACGTTTATTACTAGTATTATGCTCTGTAAATATCAATTTAACTTTTTTAAAAGAAAATATTTTTGCAAATGCCACCCAATAAAAAGCTGGAAATAAATGTACATGAATAAGATCATACTTCTCAAAATATTCTCTAATCTTAAATAATAGGATAGGATTGTAGACGCTACCGGCACTTAATGTATAAATGTTACAACATTGCAATGATTGAAGTTTTTCTAAAAAGGGTGATTCTTCCCCATTGAGGAGCAACAAATCTGTTTGAACTCCTTCATGGTTGTAAAAAGGAATAGTATCAAGCAATAATTTTTCAGCACCAGCTGGAGCAAATGAATTTATGACATGCAGTACTTTCATATTTTTATTTTAATTAAAAAATTATTTTAAAGAGTTTATAAAAGAAAGAATTGTTTTTTTCATTTTTAATCTAAAACCTTTCTATACTAATCCAACTTTGTGCTATTGGATTTTGTACAAAAAAATCACACATAAATATATTTTATAAAACTTCAATAAATTTAAAAATTGTGAATAATTAAATTAACTAAGGAAATTTAACAATATTTTCTAGTTTATTTTACTTGCAAAAAGGTTTCTTTATTTTCTGTAAAATATTTTGTTGTATTTAAATAGAGAAGGAAAAATAAAAATGAAAATACTAAAAAGTTTCCTGAGATATCACCTGAAAACATAGAGCGAATAAATAAAAAATAGTAAATAATAAATAACCATCTATAATTGCTTTTAGGATTTAATCTTATATTGAAAATTAAAATCTTAATATTTAAGTAAATAAATAAAAATAAAAATAAAAATCCTGATTCATAAGCTAATTCAAAAAGTAGATTATGAGGGTACAATTTTTGGTCCATTTTTAGAAACAGATTACTGTAATCTCCCATACCGTGTCCAAAAATTAATTGTAAAAAACTACCATTAAAAATTCCGTTATATGTTGTAGAGTAATGTTGAATTCTTTCAATAAACGAAGCGTTAGAGCTTTCATCAAGATATCTTTTTTCAAAAACAGAATTCATTGCATTTGGTAAAAAAGAACTTATATTTTGTAAATTCACAGATGTAGAAATTATTACTATTAAGATTAGAAATATCAAGTACCAATAAAAACGCTTACCTTTTGTGATTAATAGTTTAAAAATAATTAGTGATGAAAACATAGCGACAAGTGGTCCTCTAGCACCAGTATAATATAAAAATATAAAAGCTAATAGAATCATAAATAAGTTTATAAACATTAATGATTTATTTTTATTTAATGTGTGAAATCCACTTAGAACTAAGATTGAAAAAGCAAAAAAATTACCAATTACAACAGAACTATTTACTTCATCTTGAGCTAATTTAAATCTTTGTAATCCAACTCCTGAAGAATTGATAATTTCAGATATAGTATTAAAAATATCACCAATTAGCAATAATAATATTAAATAGGAAAACATATAAAAATACATCTTTTGAAACATGACAAAATGATTAACAACAACTTTTCCTAACACTACAGAAATCATTAATAAAGGCAGAAATATATATAATTTCTGACTGCCATAATTTGGTGAATTAGTCCAAATAAGAGAAATTGGGAAATAAAAAAAAATGAAAAGGAAGTAAATTTTTGATGCAATAGAATTTAGGAAACTATTTTTAAAATCACTTCCTATCAAATAAAATACAGACCAGCATAAAGCAAATACAGTTACAATTGTAATTGAAAAACCAAAAAATGCAGAGGTTAAAAATGTAAAAATAACAAACAAGAACACGAACAAACTTATAATATGTTTATAGTTATATTTAACATTCATTGTTAACAGAATTATTTAGAACATAAAATATCTTACTAAATCTTCTTTCCCATGTAAATTCATTTCGATAGAAATTATATTTAGCCTTTAAATTTTCGCTTTTTGTTCCATACTCTTCATAAGCCTTTAAAATTAAATCAAAAATATATTGATTTTCAAAAGTATCAATTACCCATCCTATTTCATCTTTTTCAATCATAAAAGCTTTTTCATCCATTACAGATGTTAATATTGGCATTTTGTGAGAGAGATAATCAAAAGTTTTTAATCCGGAAATAGAACCTTTTAGCCCTCTATTTTCACAAAAAGGAGATAATCCAATGGATTTTAATGAAAGGTATTTTTCTAATTGACCTTTTGATTGTCTGGGGATAAAATCACATATGTGAGATAACGAATATTGACTTACTAATTTCTTTATTGAGTTCTCTTCAGGACCGTCCCCAATAATAAGAATTCTTATGTCTTTGGGAAGTAATTCTTTGTTCTCTCCTATGGCATGTATTATATTTGATAATCCTTGATAGGATTGAATATTACCAATGAATATAAAGTATAAATTTTCTGAAGGCAAATTCAATTCATTTGATACTTTATCTATATCGTGTAATATGGCGTTTTTAAAGTCATATCCTAAACTAACTGGGTGTGTTTTTTTATTTTCAACATTGTATACTTTAATAACATGTTGCATATAACCAGGGGCTCCAAAAACAAATTTTGATCTATGCAAAATCCATTTTTTAGTAAACTTCTGAAACTTGGTCTCATTTTCTGTAATTCCATTAATTTCTACAGCGTATTTTTTATTAAATAAAAATAAAATAATTGGAAGTAAAATTTGATTTTTAGAAAATCTAAAATATACCAAGTCAATTTTTTTTGTACAAAACAAATAAAAAGAGATAAAGCAAATAGAAAAATTCCAATAAATAAATCTAAAAATTTTATTTTGAGGATGGTTTATAAAATAGTCTTCTTTAGAATTTTTATTCTTATTGCTTATTGAAATTGAATAGGTGTTATTTTTATTCTTAGACGATAAATATTTTCGCAAACCATTGAAATGTAGAGTATCTCCTAAAATTTGATTATCCTGGTTAACTAAACCAATTATAAGTAGGCTTTTATATTCCATATTAAGTATATTTTTCCCAGTTAGAACCAATAAAATAGTCACCTATTTCATCATAATTATTTATAATGTCATTAAATGACTTGGTTTGTTGTTTTTTTAAATGAGTTTTTAATATTTTTTCAGGTACGTCTAAAAACAATTGAATTTTTATTAAACTTTCTGTTGTAAGTTTAATAAAGTCTTCATAAGATATTTCCAACTTTTGATGTTCCGAAAACACCTTGTTAAACTTATCTTTCATGAACAACGTATCATGAATCTCCTTCTCTATAACTTTTGGATTTATTTCAAATTTCTTAGAAGATTTATTTGATGATTTTTCAGAAGACCAAACATTTGTTTTTAAAGCAATTTGTCTAGAAATTACAGTTTTTATTAAATTCTCTCGATAAAGGTGTATGATTTTTATATTTTTATCAGAAACTAATTTATCCCATAATCCAGGCACATCTTTATCTAATGGATGATAGTAAAATATTTTAAATCCACTTGCTTTAAATTTATCAGGCATTGTTTTAAAAAACCAACTTAATTTTTTTAAGTATGATGCATTTCCAATAGTATGAAATATCTCACCTCTAATATGAATGTTGGGATGTGAATCCAAGTATGACACTAATAAATTAGAACCACTTCTAGACCTTGAAAGAATAATAAACTTAGTAAAGTTTTTCTTCTTTTTTTTTGAGCTAATTCTAGACAGTGTAATTAAACAATTTTGTTTGATTTTTTTAATTTTTAGATATGCTTGTAATTTTATATTCATTATGTTTATTAATAACCTAAAATAACGTTCAACCAACCAGAATTTTTATTGAATTTATTAAGTAAATCTTTATCGAGATTCTCTTTCCACTGAGAAACATCTCTATTCTCAACCTTTTTTGTATTAATTCTAGATGAATTACCACCAAAGATATGATCTTCTTTATCAAACGTTAATTGACTTTTGCATGTAGATATATCAATAAAATTATTGAGTTTTATTAATTCCCGCAATGGATCCTTTACAAGATTTTCATAGGAAACTTTTTTTGTTTTTTTATTTCTAAAGATTAATAAAAGGATCCCGTATAAATTGTTTGTTCTCCAAGAATTTATTATAATTATAGGGTTTGGAATATTACGATTTTGTTTAAAATTTTTAGATTTCAAATTAACACTATATTTTTTTTTCTGATAAGAGTTTAATACTGCTCTTCCATCTCGGTGTAAATAAATAAAATTGAAATCGTGTTTTAAAAATCTTGCAAGTATTAATGCCGTCACGAAGTTTTTTGAGGAATCTACTATAATATTTGCATTAGAAACCTTGAAGATTGTGTCGTAAAAATCAAGATAATCATTGATTATATTGCGTACTTTAAATTTAAATTTGAGTCCAAATAAAAGCAACAAAATAAATTTTACACTATTTAATAGCTTATTTTTAGATTTTATTTCTCTAGAAATGTTGAGATTATTAATAGAAATTTCATCTTTTACTTTGTTCCAAAATTCACAGTCAATATAATACTCTTCACAACTGCAAAATGCTTTAGGACTTAGTTCATTGTTATAACCCATTAGTTCTCCGCCACCAAAAATATTTTGATGCTGTCCTAAAAGTTTTGTAAGGAAAGTAGACCCAGAATGACCAGCACTTATTATATAAACTATTTTTTTTTTCATTTTTTTTTCATTTTTTTCTGTAAACTTATAAGTTTGGTGATTTTCCTATATTTTGATTTTTTATTAAAACCCATTTATTGAAATACAAAAATGCTTTTAATTTAGCAAAAGCATAATTGCGATTATTTAAATTATAACCATAAAATATCAATTTAACATATGTCAGTATTACTTCTGCAAATATCTTTGAGTAATACTTTAAAAAATATGGTTTCTTTAAATGTAAATATCGCAATATTAAACCGCTCTGAATAGACCAATAAGCTTGCGTTGGATTTCGCTTTCTACCCCCTATCGATACACTTCCTTTATGCCAAATTTTTGCATTTGGTGTATACAATAATTTATATCCCACATTTTTTGCTCTTAATGCAAAATCTGCTTGCTCACCATTAAACCAAAAATAAGATGAATACTCACCTATTTCACTATAGAGTTTTGATGAAAACAACCAAAAAACATCATCTAACATATCTCTTTGTTCAACTTTATTAAATTGACCTGAATCTAATTCATTAAGACCTAGTCTTTTAAAAGTCAAGTTTTTCTCACTAACAAAATCCCGTCCAATATCTTGAAGTTTATTCGGTTCATCATAATGATAAACTTTACCAGAGACTATCACTTTGTCATTATATTCAATTGAAGCTCTCACAAGCGCGTTAATTGCTTCATAATCTATTAATGTATCATTATTCATTACTAGTAAGTAATCAGTGTTAGTTTTACTAGCTAATGACAACCCTTTATTGACTCCTCCGACATAACCTGTATTTTCTTCATATCTTGTAACTATTAGTCTACTATCTTTTGGCAATCTAATTTCTAAATCTTTAAAATTTTCAAGTGTTGATCCATTATCAACTAATATGATTTCAAAATTAGAATAATCTGATTTCAGCACAGAATTAACACAATCTATAGTATATTGATTTTGATTGTAATTAAGGGTTATTATAGTCACTTTAGGGTAATTCATAAATCGTTTTATATTTTACTTATATTTCTAAGGGCATTTTTTAGTTCCTCTAATATTTCCTCATTTAAAGGGCAATTTAACAAATGCTTATTCTTTATATAAAATGGTTTATCAATTGCTTGATAATGTTTCATATTAATTAGCTCCTCTATCATTGTGTCAGAAAACCTATTTTTGATAAACTTAGCGGGATTCCCTCCAACTATTGAATATGGAGAAACATCTTTAGTTACTATTGATCCAGCTGCAACTATAGACCCTTTCCCTAAAGTAACTCCTGACAGAATTATAGCATCTGTTCCTATCCAAACTCCATCTTCAACAATAATAGGTCCTTTACTTTCTAAAGTTAAAGTAGCGTCTTCAAAAAAGTATTTAAATGAAAAGTTTGATAATTCTTTGATATAATGATTTCCTCCAAGAATAAATTTTACTCCTTCAGAAATAGAACAGTAGTCACCAATAATAAGTTTCTCATTTTCAGCCCCCCATAGTTTCACAGTTATAGGTCCATAAGAGTAGCAACCTACTTTTACCTTGTTTATATTAAACTTATTCACAGGATATACTTTATTGTGCTGGTTTTTCTTTCGCCATGAACGCACATATAACTTAAATCTAAACGATTCAGGAAAAAGACCTTTTATTATATAAATAATTTTATTCTTTATCATAATAACTATGTATCTTCTTTATTTTTTAAAATAACTAGTTATTTTTTTAATATCACTAGTCTCTTCTTGACTTAGAAAAAAATAGGTGCAAAGAACTAATATAAAGCCTAATACCATTGATGCTATTGACATTTTTAAAACGGAATGGAGCAATATTAAAAAAACACTACCTGAAAATAAAAAAAACATTAAACCTATATTTTTAATATCTATTTTTAAACTAATTTTTTTTCTAATATATGCATGATACACAAAAAAGAAAATAAATGGTGACACTAAGAACTTAAGCATCCAGCCATATAATCCATAATGTTTAACTGCATAAAATGTAACAACAATATCTATTGTAAAAAAAATTACTCTAAAAACTCCAAATAATTTAATTTTTCCATTAGGCGTAAACCATTGTGTGAATACGTAACCCCAAACAAAAAATATTATACCAAGGAAATGAAAAGGCAAATAGTTTGTTGCATCAATAAAATTTGAAGAAAAGAAAAGGGTAATTAGTATTTCTTGAAAAGGGATTCCTATAAAAATAAATGGAACTAACGTTAATGTTGACAAACGCAAAGCTCCATTTATAACTTCACCTGCTTCTAATTTATTAGTTATTTCACAAAAACGAGGATAAAGATATGTTGAAAGTGCTGGAAGAATAAAACCCGTGAATAAGCTAGAGAATAAAATGACAGGACTATATATACCTATAGCTTCAACACCTAATTCAGAAACCACAATAGAGCGGCATATTAATTCACTAACTATTGCATATACTCCAACTGTAAGACCAAATCCAGAAAAAAGAAACAATTCTTTAAGATAAGACGTAATTAATGGTGCTTTTATTATTGAAATTATTGAAATTTTATTTTCATAAAAATAAAATTTTCTAGCGAAATAGTGTAAAAAAAGCAAGTCTATTATATAAGAAATAGGTATGTAAAGTATAGCTCCTTTTAATTCGAAAAAATATATCATCGGGATTGCTATAATTATTTGTACTGTAACGATATAAATTCTAGATTTAGATATTGTTTTTATATTTTTAAATGCTTTTAAAATTGAAAAAGGAATACTCCTAAGCACTAATAAAGGAAAAGTAAGTATTGCTAAATAAAAGTATTTAATAAAGATTATATCGCCAAAAATATACTCTGTAAAATATTCTTTGAAAAATAAAGTTATTGAACTAGCTATAATAACAAACCCAAAAATGACTAGAGTATATGATTTAATAGCTGAATTAAGAATTTCTCCAATTTTATCGTTTTGAGTATTACTAGCTATTTGCTTTACAAAAGCTTCTACCGTACCAGTTGTAGTGAATTGAGAAATTTTATTGGTTATAAAAGTAAATTGGTCGACAATACCCATTCCAAAAACCCCTAATAAGATTGCACTTATTTTAACTCGAAATAATCCAGTTAGGAATTGAAATACTCTAGTTCCCGCGAGCATAGAAAAATTCTTTGCTAACGTTTTATATTCCTTACTCAATAGATTTTATTTTTTTTACTGGAATACCAGCATATAGACTATAACTTTCTAGATTTTTATTTACTAAAGATTTTGCAGCTACTATGGAGTTTCTACCAATTACAACTCCTTTTAAAATACAACAGTCTGACCCTATATATGCATTATTACCAACACTTATATTTTTAGTTGTAGCTGGATATTTTTTATTTAATTCAGACTTAGCCATATCTATGTGTGTAATAAATGTATTCTTCATAGATATAACAACATTATTTTTTATTTTAATTCTGCCTCTAAGATCAAAAAAGCAATTTTTTCCAATATAACAATTATCTCCAATTTCTAAATTTCTTAAGTTTTTACAATTATGAAATCTTATTCCTGATTCAATTACACAATTTTCTCCAATTTTAGCTCCTAATAATTTCATTATTAATTTCACACTAAATTTATCAAAGCTTATTAAAGACTGAAATGCATTCTCATGTCCAAAAAAGATATATTGCATAAAAAAAACAATAATACACCATAACTTATATAACGGCAAGCTACAATTCTTATAAAATTTTGAGGAAAAATATGTAATAAAATCTAAAAACATTACTATTGTAATTTAGTTTCTAGAGCATTTACAACATATATCACATCATCTTGAGTCATTTCAAAATAACTTGGTAAATTAATTCCTTTACTAAAGATCTTTTGTGAAATTACATTATTTGGACAACTTTCATACATAGGAAAAGAACTCACTGGATAAAATAATGGTCTAATAGCAATACCGTCTGCATTTAGATCTTCAATAATTTCAGTTCTTTTTTGCTCTGAAAAGTCCCAAGATTCTCCAAAAACAATTGTAGGTTGCCAATAAACATTTTTCGCCCAATTAGGTTCCGGATTCAAAATTATATCATCGAATTTATTTAAAGCAACTTCATACCATTTAAAAATTTGTCTTTTTTTATCAATAATCACATCTGCTCTCTCAAACTGAGCTAATCCTAAAGCTGCTTGAATATTAGACATTTTATATTTTAAACCAATTTCATCTACCCAAAAATGAATTCTTTTAGCAGGTTTCCTTCCTTGACTCTCTATTATAGATATTTTTTCTACTAAATCATTTCTATTACATAAAATAGCACCACCTTCTCCAGATGTCAACATTTTTGTTCCATGAAGAGATATGACTCCAAAATCAGCTACGGAACCTACTTTTCGCCCTTTATACTCAGACCCTACAGATTCAGCGGCATCTTCAATCACAAATATATTATGTTTTTTACCGATAGCAATAATTTCATCTAGATTAGCAACATTACCATAAGGATGAACTACTATAATAGCTTTTGTTTGCTTTGTTATAGCTTTCTCAATTTTACTAGGATCTAAACACCAAGAATCCTCAAGAACATCAACAAACACAGCCTTAGCTCCAAGCCATGTAATTGGTGATACACTTCCTATCCAGGTCATATCTGGCACAATAACTTCATCACCTTTTCTGATACCGAGTGCCATTAAAATGATATGAATAGCACCGTGACAACTTGAAGTTGGCCAAACATAAGGTGAATTAAAATAATCTTTTAATTTAGCCGTAAAGCGATTAAGGTAGTTATAGCAATTAGCTCCCCATCCATTTGTTACAGCATCATTAACATATTCAATTTCTTTACTTGTAATTGATGGTTTTGCAAATAATATTTTTCTCATAATTATATTTTCTTTATTAAACTTGAATGAAGTTTAGTTACAATTTCCTCAAAATTGTTTTGAGGGGTATAGCCGGTATCATGCTCTAACTTTTTGATTGAAAAATCACTTTTATTTAATTTTATATCATTATATTTATATTTACCAAATTGCATTTCTTTTCCAGAAGGGTATAAATTATACATTCTCTCTACGTATTCTCTTAATGGTCTTGGGTCGCCTGAACCAACCCAATAATCACTATCTGCTATTCCATTTTTACATATTAGATAATAACCAACAGCACAATCTATTTCTGAGACAACATCAAATGTTTGCTCACCAGTTGAAAAGACTAACTCGTCTTTTTTTATCAATTTTTCAAGAGTAACTTGAAGAAATGAATCCTTATCGTCATCTGCAGCCATGACATGTGAATGTAATACATAAATTAAATCAATTTTTAATTCTTTAGAAATTAACTGTAATGCTTTTTTAGCAGCTATTTTCGCAACTGAATAAACGACATGTCTGTTGTACTCATTATTTTTTTTATAATCTAAATCAAGATATTTATATGTAAAAGCTTCCTCCATTGTTCCAATTTGTAAAAACTTAATACATCCAAGAGTATCAGCTACTTTAAATGCGTTTACCGTCCAAATAACATTTTGCATTTGAAGATCTATATCTAAATCAGATAGCTTAGTTTCCCCACCCCACGCTAAATTCACAAATACACAGGAATCATCTATAACCCAATTAACTTCTGAAATTTTCTCATTAAGTGAGCTTATATTTCTCATGTCAATTTTCAAATAAGTAGCACCCAGTAATCTACTTTTCCTTATTTGACTAATTTCGTTGTACTCTTTTCTTCCTAATGCTAGTACTTCTATATTTTTATTTATTAGATATTCTACAAAATAGGAGCCTATAAATCCTGTCGCACCTGTAACTATTGCTTGTTTCATTAGTTTTTTATTTTTTTTAAAATATTATTAAAATCATAATTTAAACTAAATTTAGTTTCATTTATTAGAGATTGATTATTAAAAATACTTGGTGTAAGAATATCAGAATTTAATTCGATTTCTTCACCTTCATAAAATTTTGCTGCAATTGTAAAATATTCATTTAAAGTCATGGGAGATGATGCTCCTATATAATAATCTGACTTATTTTGTCCATTTAAGCCGATTAAATAATATGCATTAGCAACATCATCAATATGAGTAATATCGAATAATTCATTATTTTTTGGTTTAGAATACTCTTTTCCATTCATTATATTACTAATGACATTTGAAATATATCCAGAATTTTCAACTTTCGGATCCAAGGGAACAGATAATCGAGTGTGTACATAATCAATCTTTTCAAGATAAGCTATCATTAAGCACATATCTCGAGTGGCAATTTTAGAAATTGAATAGTTTCTTTGTGAATTATTAAATTTAGAATTATTATTTATTGATAACTCAGCAATGGATTCTTGGATTGTTCCACAGTTAACAAATTTTGAACAACCTAATACACTCGCTATTTTAACAGCTTTAGATGAATTAATTGAATTTTTAAACTGTTTATCAAATCCCCCATCTGTTAAGGAATTATTTCCTCCCCATGCAAAATTAAAAAAAACACACTCCTGACCTATCTTAAAATCAAGAGTCTTTACCCTGTTAGGAAGTGACTCTATATCATCCATATCAATCACTAAATATTGAACATGTTGACCAAATTTTTTAATTAAATCTTCATCAGAAATTTTTTTTCTTCCAAGACACAAAACTTTTATTTTTTTGTCAATTAGAGATCTAACTACATTTGACCCTACAAGACCTGTAGAACCTGATACAATTGCTTTTTTCATAAAATTAAATTTTGACTCCGGTAAATGTTGATAAATTCAGAAAATTATGGTTCATATCTCTCTCTGAAATATCAGTTATTGTAAGGGGAAGATTTATGCCAATATATGGGTCTTTTATATTAAGTGCAAATTCATGATCTCCGTAAAATTGCTCTGTACTTAGATAAATAATCTCCGAATCATCCTCTAAAGATTGAAAACCATGTGCAAAGCCCTGAGGGATAATTACCATTTTCTGATTTTGAGCACTTAATTCTACTGAATCCCATTGTAAAAAAGTTTTTGAACCTTGCCGTACATCGACAAAAACATCTAAGATTTTACCTTTTATACATCTTGGCATTTTTATCTCTGCGTAAGGCATCTCCTGATAATGAAGACCACGAATAGCTCCTTTACGATAATTCTTTGAAAAATTAACATTTACGATATCTTTGCCGTTAAGAATTGTTTTGAGTTCTTCTTTGCAAAAATATCTAGAAAAAATACCTCTTGAGTCACTAAACGAATTTGATTCAACAATAAAGGTCCCTTCTAGTTTTAAAGGAGAAATATTTAATTTATTCATTATTTTTTATAAGTTTTGTGTAATTATTTATTTGTTGAACACAGATATTAAAAACATTTTCATGTTTGTATCTTTTGTACCAATCTACGGTATAAAATACTGTCTGTTTTAAATCTAATAAAGGTTTCCAATTTAGTTTATCTTTTGCTTTATTAATATTTAGTGATAATAATTGAGCTTCATGTAATTTTTCATTTTTGGAAACGTCTAGCCAAGAACCTTCGCCATAGGCTTTTATAGTTTCATTTAAAATCTCTTCAACACTAACAACATTTGATGATTCAGGTCCAAAATTCCAACCTTCATCAAAGCTAACGGAATCACTCATATATGCTGCTAATTTCAAATATCCTCCTAAAGGCTCTAAAACATGTTGCCATGGTCTTTGTGCTTTTGGATTTCTAATTTCAATAGTTTCTTTATTTTCTATCCCGTTTATAACATCAACTATCAATCTAAATGGTGACCAATCTCCCCCTCCAATAACATTTCCTGCCCTGACAGAAGCAATCCTTTTATCACCTGCTGAGAAAAATGATTTTCTGTATGATGAAATAACTAGTTCTGCAGCTCCTTTACTTGCGCTATATGGGTCATGCCCTCCCATTGAGTCAGACTCCTTGTAGCTATAATTCTTCTCTATATTATCATAACATTTATCTGAAGTAACAAATACACCAGTTTTTAACGAAGATGAGTTTCTAAAAGCTTCAAGTAAATTAACAGTACCCATAATATTTATGTCAAAATTGGATACTGGATCTGAGTAACTATCAATTACAATAGGTTGTGCTGCTAAATGAAATAGTATTTCAGGTCTTTCTTTTTCTATAATCTTGGTGATAGATTTTAAATCTCTTATATCTGCTCTATAATCTTTGGTTTTTTTATTTAATTGGCATAATACAAAATTATCTTTTCCAGTTTTAGGATCTAGAGATATACCTACAACTTCAGCACCTAATTGATGTAACCAAGTGGTCAACCAAGAACCTTTAAATCCAGTGTGTCCTGTGACTAAGATTTTTTTATCCTTGTAAAAATTTAAAAATTTTATTCCATCCATGTTTTCCATTCTGCTTTTTTTTCTAACCACATACTATTCAAAATCTTTTTATCTCTTAATGTATCCATTGGCATCCAAAAATCTTTGTGCTTGTATGTATACAATTCATTGTTTGTAGCTAATTTCTTCAAAGGTGTTTGCTCAAAAACAGTTTGATCACCATCAGTGATGTAATCAAATACTTCAGGTTCACAAACAAAAAAACCAGCATTTATCCAACTACCATCTCCCTTGGGTTTTTCCCTGAATTCTAAAACTTTATTATTGTCATCAATATCTAGAGCACCGAACCTACCATCAGGTTGTGCAGAAGTCATCGTTATCTTTCCATTATGCAATTTATGAAAATCTACTAATGCTTTAATATCTATATTTGAGACTCCATCTCCATAAGTTAACATAAAAGGTTCTCTACCTATAAATTCTTCAGCTCTTTTAATTCTCCCACCGGTCATACTATTGTGACCAGTATCTAATAAAGTGACTTTCCATGGCTCACTAGAGTTGTTATGGATTTCTATTTTATTATTTTTTAAATCAAATGTAATATCACTTTGGTGTAAAAAATAGTTTGCAAAATATTCTTTGATAATATATCCCTTGTAACCCAACAAAATAACAAAATCATTAAACCCATGATGAGAATAGGTTTTCATTATGTGCCATAGAATGGGTTTACCACCGATTTCGACCATAGGTTTTGGTTTATTAATGGTATCCTCACTTAAACGAGTACCTAAACCTCCTGCTAATATTAATACTTTCATTTTTTTATTTTATTTTTATTAATTCTTGCGGCAACTTTATCATTAATATCAAAAGCACTTACACCGAATTTACAAGTAAAACCTTTAAATATTGATTTTTAATTATTTAAATTTTGATTAATCATATATTTGGCTAAATATTATCCTTATTTAACTAAAAACCAATTGTTCAACAATTCCTTACGGTTATAGAGCATCTCCTGCTTAGTTTCCCAATCTATCACCTTAAAACCTGCGCGCTCGCAAATGGCTTGTCCTGCTGCGGTATCCCACTCCATGGTGGGCGCAAAACGCGGATAACAATCTGCTATTCCTTCTGCCACCATACAGAGTTTTAAAGAGCTGCCTTTTGAGATTAAATGTACCTCACCATGTTCTTCTCTCATTTCTTGAACATAAATTTCCGTTTCTGTAGACATATGAGATCTACTAGCAACCACTGTAAAAGTTTTATCTTCTCTATGTAATGGTAACTTATCCCCATTTAAAATTAGAGTTTCAATATCAAAATTGTCAATATTAATAGTCACTTTATAAGCCCCTATTTCTTTACTAGAAAAATACAAGTCGCCCGTTACAGGCACATATATTACACCTATACTTGTTTTTTGATCTTCTATAAGAGCGATATTCACCGTAAACTCTCCATTACGTTTTATAAATTCTTTGGTGCCGTCTATAGGGTCTACAATCCAGAGCTGTTTCCAGTCTTTGCGATCCTGGTAAGATATATCTCTACCCTCCTCTGAGAGTACAGGTATATCTGTCTTGGATAAGAAACTCATTATTACATTGTGAGAAGCTATATCTGCTCTTGTTAAAGGAGATTTATCACCTTTGATTTCTACATCAAACTCTCCAGAGTGGTAGATTTCTAGAATGGCTTTACCAGCTTCTAAAGCTGCGGTGATGGCGGTGTTTAAAAGATTTTTCATAGTTATTTAATCATTCCTGCTCCAATAGTCTCATTTGTTTGCTCATCTATTAAAATCACACTTCCTGTTTTTCGGTTTTTTTTGTATGTATCATAAAAAATTGATTTAGAGGTGCGTATCGAGATACGCCCAATATCGTTCATCTCTATTTTATCTATACCATTAATACGGTGCAAGGTATTGATGTCCAATTTATACTTCAGTTCTTTTACCATCCCTATGCACTCATTGGTGGTGTGCTTAATAACTACTTTTGTACGTGCTTGTAATGGAGTACTGCTCATCCAAGTCACTAATACTTCTAAGTCTTGTCCTACTTCAGGGACATTATTTTCTCGGACAATCATGTCTCCACGGCTGATGTCAATTTCATCTTCTAAGGTTATCGTAACCGACATAGGTGCAAATGCCTCAGCAATATGTTCTCCGTTTAGTTCAATGGTTTTAATGGTAGAAATAAATCCTGAAGGCAAGGTTTTTACTTTATCACCAGGCTTAAATATACCGCCGTCAATACGGCCTGCAAAGCCTCTATAATCTTGATTATCTAATGTATGTGGTCGAATAACCGATTGAATAGGAAAGCGGCAATCCACATGATTGTAATCACTAGATATATGAACCGTCTCTAAATGATACATCAGGGTGCTTCCTTTGTACCAATCCATATTTTCAGATTTATTGACCACGTTATCTCCTGCAAGCGCTGAAATTGGAATAAATTGTATGTCGGTAATATCTAATTTAGTTGCAAAAGCTTTAAAATCTTCAATAATTTTGTTGTACACCTCTTCACTGTACTCTACCAAATCCATCTTGTTTACACATACAATAGCGTGTGGGATTCGAAGTAAGGAGGCAATAAATGAGTGTCTATGTGTTTGTTCTAACATTCCCTTTCTAGCATCAATTAGAATAATAGCAAGATTTGCCGTAGAGGCTCCAGTCACCATATTTCTGGTATACTGAATATGCCCTGGTGTATCCGCTACAATAAACTTACGTTTTGGCGTAGCGAAGTAGCGGTAGGCCACATCAATAGTAATTCCCTGTTCACGCTCTGATTTCAAACCGTCTGTCAACAACGATAAATCTACATAATCAAATCCTTTACTTTTGCTAGATTCCTCAACAGCATCTAGCTGATCTTGAAAAATAGATTTACTATCGTATAGTAATCTTCCAATTAGGGTGCTTTTTCCGTCATCTACACTGCCTGCAGTGGTAAACCTTAATAATTCCATATTTTGATATTCCATATTTTTTTTTATAGTTTATTGTCTAAAAATAACCCTTTTTTTTACGATCTTCCATTGCTGTTTCAGCGCGCTTATCATCCGCACGACCACCTCGCTCCGTCGTTCTTGTCGTAGATATTTCTTCAATAATTTTCGTTAAATCATCTGCCTGGGATTCTACAGCTCCTGTAATAGGCATGTCTCCACAAGTTCGATAGCGGATGGTCATGTTAACCACTTCTTCACCTCGCTTTAGTTTTATAAATTCAGAATTTGCTAAAATAACTCCATCACGAATCACACAATCCCTTTGGTGAGAAAAATAAAGCATTGGTAAGTCTATGTTTTCTAGTTTTATATATTCCCAAACATCCATTTCTGTCCAATTTGAAATAGGAAATACTCTAAAGTGTTCGCCATAATTTTTGCGACCGTTAAATAAATTCCAAAGTTCTGGACGTTGGTTTTTAGGGTCCCAATGTCCAAACTCATCACGGTGAGAGAAAAAACGCTCTTTAGCCCGTGCTTTCTCTTCATCCCGTCTTGCACCCCCCATTGCAGCGTCTACTTTGTGCTTCTCTAGTGTGTCTAATAAAGAAACTATTTGTAATGCGTTTCTAGATGCATCAGCGCCAGTTTCTTCTTTGGCTCGACCTGTATCTATAGCTTCTTGCACAGATCCAACAATAAGTTGTACGCCTAATTTTTTTACAAGCATATTACGAAACTCAATAGTTTCAGCGAAATTATGACCTGTATCTATGTGAATAAGCGGAAATGGTATTTTTGCAGGATAAAAAGCTTTTTTAGCCAAATGTGTTAATAAAATAGAATCTTTTCCACCAGAAAATAACAGAACGGGATTCTCAAATTGAGCGGCGATTTCTCGAATTACAAAGATTGCTTCCGACTCTAACTCTCGTAAATGATTGATTACATAATTACTCATGTGCTTTGT
>TARA_B110000238_G_scaffold93521_1_pt1 | contig 19183 bp, 23 predicted proteins | sample TARA_B110000238 | Tara Oceans TARA_B110000238 (sample SAMEA4397569) | marine metagenome | biome: Polar Biome; feature: [SRF] surface water layer (ENVO:00010504); material: water (ENVO:00002006), including particulate matter (ENVO:01000060) such as... | depth 5 m | reverse complement strand
GCTTAATAATACTTTATAATGGTGATGAAATTGTAAAGATGTTAAACCTTGATTAAATAAATCAAATTATATATATTTGAAATAAAAATAAACCTATGATAACTTCTGTAATTCTTGTATTAAAATTAATAATAGCGCTAGGGCTTCTTAATGTTTGGGTAATGAGATTTAATAAACCAACTCAATATAGAGGAGGTGACTCTAATAATATGCGTGAAGAGTTTGATAGTTATGGTTTTCCCGAAAGCTTTATGTATGCAATTGGATCCTTTAAATGTATTTTAGCATTGTTGCTTTTGTGTAGTGTTTTATCAAGTTTTGTAGATGTACCTTTTCTTAACAACATTGATTTTAATCAAATAGAATTAATTGGTCTTTCCTTACTGAGTATAATAATGTTGGGCGCTATTTTGGTTCACATAAAGCTTAAAGATCCTGCAATGAAATCTCTTCCAGCTTTTTTAATTCTAGCTATGTCTAGTTTAGTAATTTATTTTAGCTAGTTTTTATAATTTGAATTTCAGGGCACCAATAAGATCTTCTATTGTCTTTTGTTATATCATTAATGATTTCTCTACCTTTTGAATCTTGCTTTTGCCCGTAACTTTCTAGTTTTAGCTTAGATTCTTTATCAGGATTTTTAAAATCTCTTAATTCTGCTCCGCCTTTTTTATAAGCTTCAATTATTACTTTTTGAGTGTATTTGCAAATATTATATATATCATCTTTTTCAAGTGCTTGCCATTTAGTGTGTGGGTGAATATTTGCGTAATATAAAATTTCAGATTTTAAATAATTACCAACTCCACAAAAATATTTTTGGTTTAAGAGTATTTTACAAACCTCAATATCAGACTTAATAGTCTTATGCAGCCGATTTGTATACGTGTTTAAATCAGTATTAAAATTTAAGAAATCTCCTTCACAAAAGTATTTTTTTTCTAAATCTTTCTGACTTATTAATTTAATGTTTCCAAAACGTCTTATGTCATGGAAGTAAATTGATTTTTTTTGTTTGGTATCAACTTTTAGATGAGCATGTTTGAATTTTTCTGTAGACCAGTTGCCAGTCATTCCAAGATGATATGAAAAATATTTATCATTAGATAATTTTATAAAGCTAGTTTTTCCTATACAAAAAACTTTATCAAACTTTAATGGAACTAATTTATTAAGTTCATGAATAAGTTCACTATATTTTACTTTGTAGGGAGCTGAACAATATTCAAATGAAGTAATTATCTGATTTTTCAGCTCTTTATTTAAATAGTCTGAAACAATTTTAACTTCTGGTCCTTCTGGCATTTAATAATATTTGGATAGTTTCTGTCTAGCTTTAAGAACTTTTGGATTGATTACCATTTTACAATATGGTTCATCTTTGTTAAGTTTAAAATAATCTTGGTGATAATCCTCTGCATTATAAAAGTTATTGAATTGACTTACTTCGGTGATTATTTTGTTGTCAAAAATTTCTTGATTTATTTTAGTAATATATTCATTTACCGTCTTTTTTTCTATATCGTTTTGATATAATATTATTGACCTATAATGTTTTCCTATATCGTTTCCTTGTCTGTTTAATGTTGTAGGGTCGTGAGATAGAAAAAAAACTTCAAGTAAAACTTTTAGACTAATTTGATTACTGTCATATGTAATTTTACATACTTCTGCATGATTAGTTCTGGAGCTGCTTACCTCTCTGTATGAAGGGTTTTTTATTGATCCACCAGCATAACCACTGGTAACATCTTCCACTCCAACTAAGTCTTCAAATACTGCTTCTACACACCAGAAGCAGCCACCTCCAAAATAGATTTCTTTATTAGTTTGTCCGGTCATAGTTTCTATGCTTATAATGAGTGCTAATGATAAAAGTAGTTTCATTTATTTGTATTAACAAATGTAAGTATTATATAATTTAAGATTAATTTTAAGGAAATAACTTGTTAATTGCTTCATGTCTAAATTGAAAAATATCTTTTAATCTTTTTCTGATAAACAGCTGATGAGCAATTCTCCCAAAAATACCAAATGGCATCTTATAAATTACTTTATCAATAATTAAAGTTGTATTATCCTTATTTTTAAGAAAATGATGTTCATGATGCCACATTTTATATGGGCCAAATCTTTGTTCGTCAATAAAATATTTTCCATTTTCAATTACTGAAATCTCTGTAACCCATTTAATATTAAAGTATTTGAATGGATTAACACTATAGCTGATTATTTTTCCTTGATAAAAATCATCTGATCTTCCAGATAATATTTTGAAGTTCATGTCAGAAGGTGTTAATAGGTTTAAGTTCTTTGGGTCACAAAAAAAGTCCCATATTTCGTTTTGAGGGGCAATTACCTTTTGTTTAGATTCTATGCAAAATAGATTGCTTTTGTATTTTTTTATTTTTACTGACATATTGTTGTTAATGTATAGTTAATCATAATATTAATTATACAAATTTATTATATTTAATCATATTTTATAATTAATTTCAATAATTGTTATATTTTTTTATCATATTTGAAAAAAATAAATTATGAATTACAATATCAGTCAGTTATCAAAAATTAGCGATACTAATAAGATTACTCTAAGGTCTTGGGAAGAGCGTTATAATTTTCTTGTTGCAGAGCGAACTGAAACTAATATTAGAATTTATTCTAAGAATGATTTAATTTGCGCTATTAATACTAAAGCGCTTTTAAGCGAAAAAATTAAAATCTCAAGTATTTCAAAAAAATCTTATGAAGAAATACAAAAACTTGTTGATGACAAGTTTAATGACAAATCTAACGTTAATCCTCAAATATATATTGCTAGAGTAATTAGGGCCGCTTTAAATTACGATAAAGAGTTATTTGATTCAACAATTTATCAAGGGTTTAATAAATTTGGTATGTATGAGTTTTATCTTAATATTATGTACCCGGTATTAGATAAGATTGGTTATGTATGGTCTGTTAAAAGTAATGTTGCTGAGCATGAAAAATTTGTATCTTCACTTTTAGAAGGAAAGATTAATGACATAACTAAAGAGATATCTGAAAATAATATGAGTAAAGATATATGGTTATTGTTTATTATGGCTCCATATATTTTTCTTAATAGGGACGATAATCACTTTATTTCTTTATTTCAAACAACAAAGATGGTCAAAGGAGCAGAAAAGAATATTATGGATAACTGGGTAAGTTAATTTTACTGTTTAGTCCATCTTCCATTACTGCTTAATAAAAAGCTTCCAATATGTTTAACTTTCCAGTTCTCTGGCTCTATTATACTTAAGAATTTTTCTCCATTGTCAGCCTCGTAGAGATGATAGATAGATCCTATGTCTGGCTTAAAACTATATTTGGACTTATAGATTAGTTCTGTCCAGCCATACTCTTCCTGTATTTTTTGATATTGGTCTTTTAGTTCTTCAATTTGTGTTGAGAAATATTTCTTACATTCATTGGGGAGATTTTTGTCTATTGTACTGGCTCCAAAATTAGGAGATGATGAAGTCGTTGGATAGTCTTTTTTAAAAGCATCAAACAACTTCTCCTCATAATTAAAAACAATGTTATCTGGATATTTTGTCATTATATTGAATTTGTTGCAAATTTATAATATTTAATAGATAAATATAATTAAACACATAAATATATAGCTTTTTTATTTAATTGTTATATGTTTGCATAAAAATATATTGATATGTCAAAGAATTTAAGTGAAAAAAAGAAAAACATAATTGAGTCAATAAAAAAAAAGTATGCTCAAATGCCTTCTCCAAAGAAGATTGTCTTTTATGCTAAAAATCTTGTTGTAGTGCTAAAAAGTGAACAACAATTAAAAACATGGATAGAAAGATACCCTAACGGTAGATATACGATAAATAATATTTAATTTATTTATAGTTTTCATTTTTAAATATTTTATTTGCATTAATTAAAAAATTAGATAATGAAAATATTACTTATAGGTGCAAGTAGCACGATTGCTCAAACATATTTTAATGAATATAATTCTCATCACGATTTTGTTAGACTAAGTTCTAACGAAGAGTTTAGTGATGCTTCAGGTTTCAATATTGAAGATGAATCAACCTATTTAGATGTTAACGAAATTGACGGATTAGTTTATTTTCCTGGTACAATAAATTTAAAACCATTCAAAAGATTAAAATTAAATAATTTTAAAGAAGATTTTGCTATCAATGTATTGGGACTTGTTAGAATATTAAAGTTTTATGAAAGTAGATTGTCCGATAAATCATCTTTAGTTTTTATAAGTACTGTAGCAGCAAAACTTGGGATGCCTTTTCATTCTTCAGTTGCTATAAGTAAATCAGCTGTTGAGGGTCTGGCAAAAAGTTTAGCTGCAGAATGGGCTCCTAATATTAGAGTTAATTGTATTGCCCCATCTTTGGTTGAAACTAATATGTCTAAACGTTTCTTTAGAAATGAAGAGCAAAAAGAAGTTATGAATCAAAAGCATCCCCTACAAAGAACAGGTTTGCCTGAAGATATATCTAATGCTATAGACTTTCTTATAACTGAAAAATCTTCTTGGGTAAGTGGACAGATTTTACATGTTGATGGTGGCATGTCTTCATTAAAGATCTAGAAATATTGCTAAATTTTATATGGAATTTTAAATATTACTTTTTAGTAATAATATTAGCTGTATTTTCATACTCTTTATTTCTTATTTCTTCTCCCGTTATTTTTTTTGAAACTGAAAGAATTCTAAAATATGCAGATGATATAGAAATTGAACTTTCACAGTCTTTTGATGATAAAAATCTTTTTTTATTAGGTGTCGAGTATGAAGATGGAATTAATTATAATGAGTTTGTTCTACTAGATTCAATTTATAGAAACATAAAAGAAGATTCTATAATTAAATCAGAAAAAAGTATATTTTCTGATACTAGAATGCTGTTTACTGGTATTTTTTTTCACCCTCTTAATATCTTAAATTTAAATACAAGTGATTCCTTTGACAAGTCTATTAAAAGACTCAAAAAAAAGCCTAGCCTATATCTTTCTGACGATTTTAAAAAATTATTTTTTTTAGTTGAAATTAATAATGGTTATGATGAAAAATCTTGGAAGAATTTTATTAATAAGTTAAAGAAATCATTTGCATCAACTGGCTCAAGTCAAACATTTGTTTCTGGTCAAATTTCTTCAGAAATTTATATGCAAGATAAGGTTATTTCAGAATTAATATTTATCACAATATTTAGTGCTTTTCTTTGCTGTTTGGTGTTGTGGGTCTTTACATTAAATATAAAGTTTGTTCTTCTTACTTTATTAAGTGTTATTCTAAGTGTTACTATTAGTATTTCTGTTTCTCAATTTATCTATGGAGGAATAGAGCTAGTAATGATTATTATGCCGGCAATTATTTTTATTGTGTGTGTGTCAGATTTTATGCATCTTTTAAATCCAGATAATATTATAACAAAAAATAAAAAAAAATATTTTATTGAAAAAGTTAAAATTATTGGTATGCCTGTTGCTCTCACTTCATTTACAACAGCAATAGGTTTTTTAAGTTTTTGTTTCTCTGAAGTTGTTCCGATCACAAGGTTTGGACTTGTCACAACCGTTGGTATTCTAATCTCATTATTTATTATTCTAGTTACATATGCAATTAGTGTAGATTTAAATTTTCATTTATTAAAAGGGAATTTAAGATTAAACACTAAGATTGATTCATTAATTCTAAAAATAACATCGTTCAATAACAAGTTATATTTACGCCTCATATTATTCGTTATGGTGTTGTTTGCATGCTACGGATTTAATAAAATTACTGTCGATAATTATATTACTGATGAGGTTAACTCTAAGTCTCAATTGTATAAAGAAATGAATTTTTTTAATCAAAACTTTGGGGGAATTAAACCTCTGACATTTAAAATACCTATTGATAAGGATGTAGATATAAAGCAAATATTAAAGTTTGAAAACTTTTTAGATTCTTGCGGATTTTCATTAGATTTTTCTCTTAATCGATTTGTAGAAAACCCTGATTTAATTGATAGAAAAATGTTTCGTTCAATTGTTAAGGATGATTATACAATAAGAGCAAGAATGAAAGACGAAGGGTCAAAAATAAGCTTTGTAAAAATTAAAATGATCAAGGCACAAGCATTAAAATTAGGAATCCCTCTTAATGTCGGAGGTGCTGGTTATTTATTTGATCAGGTTAGTAACAAGTTAACCAAGGAGATTTTATATGGCCTTTTAGTTGCGATACTAACAATAGGTTTTCTTTTTATAATAATTAATGATTTTAATTTGCGATATTTTTTTATTGCTTTAATCCCAAATGTATTTCCAATATTAGTATGTATAGGAATTTTATGTTTAAATGGTTTTTATTTTAGTCTCTCAAATGCTTTTATTTTTGCAATTGTTTTTGGCCTCATTGTCGATGATTCTATACATATAATCAGTGCATATAGATTTAACCTTAAACGAGGTATGAAAAAAGAAAAATCTATGAAAGAATCGTTAACTGTAACTGCTCGAGCAGTAATTAAAACAACGATTATTGTAATTGTAAGCTTAATTCCATTAATGTTTTCTGAATTTAAATCTGTAAGTCAATTAAGCGTAATAACAATAATATCTGCATGTATTGCAATCATTTTTGATTTAATATATTTACCTAGATTAATTAGAAAGTTTTTATAGTGAAAATAAATTTATTTTGGTTTAGAAGAGATTTAAGGATTGAAGATAATACTGCTTTAAGCATTGCTTTGTCTAAAAAAGAGCCTGTTTTAGCATTATTTATTTTTGATGAAAATATCACAGATAAACTTGCATGTGACGATGCGCGTATTACATTTATCTATAATCAATTAAGAAAAATTAATGATCATTTAAAGATTCATGGGTCTTCTTTACTGGTATTAAAAGGATCTCCAAAAAATATTTTTAATGATCTTATTTTACAACATCAAATTGCAAATGTTTTTTCGAATAAAGACTATGAGCCTTATGCTTTATCACGCGATCATAATATCAATGAATTATTAAAGAAAAATTATATCGACTTTATTCAAGCTAAAGACAGTGTTGTGTTTGAGCCTCATGAAATTTTAAAAGATAACGGAGATCCATATACAGTATATACTCCTTATAAAAATAAATGGTTAAAGAAATTTAGTAATAAAGGATTTATTTTTCAAAAATCAAACTTAAATAATTTCTTTAAAAAAGATAATGAATTTTATGATATTGAAGTTTTTGGTTTCAAAAAATCAAAAATTAATGTCGTAAATTATAATTTAGATATTCTTAATGAATATTCTGTATCTAGAGATTTTCCTTCTCATAATAGAACGAGTTACTTAGGAATCCATTTAAGATTTGGTACTGTTAGTGTTAGAGAAATTATAAATAAACTTTCTGATAGTGATGATGTTTTTCTATCTGAACTTATTTGGCGAGAGTTCTTTATGCAAATTCTATTTCATTTCCCAAAAGTTGTAGATAATAATTTCAAATCCAAATATGATAGCGTTATGTGGAGGAATGATAAAGATGATTTTGATAAGTGGTGCAGGGGAGAAACGGGATACCCTATCGTTGATGCAGGTATGAGGCAGTTAAATACAACAGGATATATGCACAATAGAGTTAGAATGTTAGTAGCAGGTTTTTTATGTAAACACTTATTAATTGATTGGAAATGGGGTGAAAGATATTTTGCGGAAAAATTATTAGACTTTGAACTTGCTTCAAATAATGGTAATTGGCAATGGGCTGCAGGTACTGGCTGTGATTCAGCTCCATATTTTCGTATTTTTAATCCTATGACTCAACAACTTAAGTTTGATAAAAGTTTTACTTATATAAATCAATGGATTGAAAACTTTGAAGCAGATAACTATATTCCTTATATGATAGATCACAAGATGGCAAGGGAGCGTGCATTATTCACTTACAAAAAAGGCTTAGCAAACTAATTTACCAGCGTATTCCTTCCCATTTACAAGAAAAACAATCATACCTTTTCCAATTAAATATATAGAAAGTAAGTAAGGTCAAAATTTTATCCTGAATTGTTCTTTCTATTCTCTTCATCTTGTTTTTACATGTAGGGCAATTAATATGAGATTGATTGCTATCAGATTTGAAAAGCTTTTTTTGCTTAATAATAAATAAAGTTAGTAGATATGTGAAAAAAAGGATAATTAAAGTTATCATATTTAATCTTGAATTTAAATTTAAAAAAACCTAAATTAAATTAAATTTCACTTATTATAAATAAGTAATAATACGTACATCATTAATTTTTATTAGAAATGACGTACTATTTATTATGTGAGGCATAGTAAATAATTTTTTCAATCATATATTTGTAATATGTATAAGATAATTATCGCATTTTTAATAGTCTTTATTTCTAATAGTATATCCTCGAAAGATATCATTGTAATTGATGCTCAGAAGTCTTTTTCTGAGAAAAAAGCTCTAGTCATTTTAAATGGTTTTGGAGACTCTAAAAAAAATAGAAAAATTCAAAAAGAGTATTTTTGCTCAAAAGGATATGATCTTTTTATACTAGATTATATAGAAAAATCTTCACTTAAAAACACACAAGATAAATTCAATAAACTTTATGATTTTTATAAGCTTAGTAAATATAAGGAGGTGAGTTTTTTTTGTTATATAATAGGCGGGTATGTTTTGAATGAATTTTTAAAAGTTAATTATAAAAACAATATTAAAACTATTCTATATGATAGAAGCCCAATTCAGGAAAGAGCAGCAAAAGTGGCTAGAGATAAATTACAACTTATTTCCTTTTTAATTTATGGTAGAGTTTTAAAAGACTTTAGTGAAATAAGTTTTTCATCTCTAGATGAAAAATTTGATGTTAGAGTAGGTTTAATTATTGAGAATAAAGCAACGCGATTAATGCGTATTTTTGAGAAACAAGCTCTTAGCTATGGACCTTTAGATTTTTCTCCTCACAAAATTAATAATAATCATGATGATTTTATACATACAATCCTGGATCATGATTTAATGTATAGAAGATTTGATGTCATAGGAAATGAAATAATACATTTTTTAGAATTTGGAGTTTTTACAGAAAAAGCAAAAAGAATAAAATATAAATTAAACCCATTTAAGAAAGTAAAAGATTATGATATCTATTTATAAATTAAAATCTAGATTTCAGACATTACTAAAACCTCTGATGAGAGTATTGAGAAATATTGGATTCACTCCAAATATGATTACAATCTCATCAGTTCTTCTATCAGCTATAATTTCTTATTTTTTTTATCACGCTTTCCAAAAACCTAATTTTTTTTTAATAGTCTCTATAGGTTTGTTTACTAGAATGATGCTTAACGCCATTGACGGTATGATGGCAGAGGCTTACAATATGAAATCATCATTAGGAGAGGTCTTAAATGAAACTGGTGATATCATCTCTGATATTTTAATTTTTTACCCACTCTTATTTTTCGATTTCTTAAATTTTCATATTGCTTTTGCTTTTATAATATTTTCAGTTATTAATGAATTGTGTGGTATTTTACCTAAGATTATTTCTGGTTGTAGAAGGTATGATGGTCCTATGGGTAAAAGTGATAGGGCTTTTTTAATTGGAATTATATGTTTAGTGTCATACTTTTCTCCAGTATTATATGTCTATATGAATTTAATTTTTTTAGCTGCAATATTATTAATCATGATAAGTAGTTTTCTTAGAATAAAAAAATCTTTAATATGATTTTAGATATTGATTTTAGCTCACCTAATAATCTTTTAGTATTAATAATATTTATGATTTTAATTTTGGCTTCTTCAGTGTTTTATATTTGGAAAAGAATACAGCCAAATGCTTTAGTTGATCAAATGATAAAAACAACTCAGTCTTGGTGGGTAATGTGTTTTGTTTTTCTTTTTGCGATACTTTCTAATACAGTAATAACAATTTTGGCTATCGCCTTACTTTCATTTGTTGCTTTACGAGAGTTAGTTTCAGCATTGAATATTAATATTGATTATAGAAGTTCTGTTTTTTTATGTTATTTATCTATTTTTTTTCAATACTTCTTTATTTACAAAGGCTGGTTTATAGAGGCAATTATTTTTCTGCCTTTATTTATACTTGTTATTTTGCCATGTTCAATGATTATCAGCACTTGTAGAAAAGGTTTTTTACGTTCCTATTCTTTTCTGTCTATATCTGTAATTTTAGCTGTTTATAGCATTAGTCATTTAGCGTTTTTAATAACTTTTATACACCTTGATAATTTATCATCAAAATCTCTTTTACTTTTTCTAATCTTTCTCACTCAGATAAATGATATTATGCAGTTTATCTTTGGTAAAATATTTGGAAGAAATAAGATATTACCATATGTAAGCCCTAATAAAACATGGGAAGGGTTTTTAGGTGGTCTTTTATCTACAACTATTATTGGTTGCTTAATAGGTTTCCTTACTCCTTTTAATTATTATGAGTTAATAGTAGTAAGTACTATAATAGCTGTTTTAGGTTTTCTTGGCGATTCTTTCTTGTCTGCCATTAAAAGAGATGTTGGAGTAAAGGATTTAGGTGTTTCAATTTCTGGACATGGTGGTTTCTTTGACAGAATAGATAGTCTTGTAATAATATCTGCGCCATTTTTTTATATTTTTTATTTCTTGCTTGAGTTATGAAAAAGATTGTTCTAATATTTTTTTACTCTTTATTTTGGAGAAATTTTCTCAAGCTGATAATAGGATTGAATTACATTAACAGAGAAATATTATTTAAGTCAAAGCAGTTTATTTTGATAGCTAATCATAATAGTCATATGGATACTATGGCTATTATGAGCTCAATACCAATAAAAAATATTTCAAAAACACATCCAATGGCAGCATTAGATTTTTTTGGAGGTAATAAAATAAAAAAATTTTTAATGCGAAATTTGATTAATGCTACATTAATCGATCGCAATCCAGAATTACAAAAAGAAAAGCCCATTCAAATAATGGATGATATTTTAAAAAAAGGTAGATCTTTATTATTATATCCTGAAGGTTCTAGAGGTATTTCTCATAATATATCTAACTTTAAAAATGGTCTTGCTATCCTAATTCAGAATAACCCAAATATAGATGTAATTCCAGTTTATTTAAAAGATATACATAAGACACTGCCAAAAGGGTCTAAATTAATTGTTCCTTTTAAATGTAAAATTATATTTGGACAACCTATTCAATTTGATTCTTATGATCTTAATGATATTTTAGTTAAATCTCAGTGCTCATTAATAGAACTTAAAGAAAATTATTAATTCTCAAAATCTCATCCATTTTTAGTTTTTTTATAAAGTTTTAAAGAAAAGGTTAAATAATTAGTTGCGAAATAAAAAAAAACCTAAACCAACATAGATTGAATCTAAATTAGCTGTAATTTTGTCAGAAATTTTTAAAAATCAACTATTTAATTGATATTTAATTAATCTGATTATTATAATATAAAAGAAGAATAAAGAAATGAAAATTGGAATTATTTGGGGTTCAGATTCGGGAGATACAGAAGATACGACAATGTATATGGAAGGAAAGCTTTCTGCCTATGACTTAGAAATTATTAATGTAGCAGACGCATCTCCTGAGGATTTTACAAAATTTGATTTATTAATCTTAGGGCTTTCCACATGGTATGATGGTGATCTGCAGAGTGATTGGGAAGATTTCTTTCCCACATTCCAGGAAATTGATTTTAGTGGTAAGACCGTCGCTCTTTTTGGTTTAGGAGATCAGTATGGCTATGACGAGTACTTTATAGATGGTGTTGGAATTCTTGCTATGGATATTATTAAAAATGGTGGTGAGGTTATTGGACATTGGTCCACAGAAACGTATGAATTTGAAAAGTCTAAAGCATTATTAGATGAAAATACTTTCTATGGCCTGGCTTTAGATGAGGGTAATCAATATGATTTGTCACAAGAAAGGATTGATAAATGGCTAACTTCTTTAGAATTGAAAATCAACTAATTACTGCTATTTTTTTCTAAGTTTGTTTTGTAATACTTTATCATGGAAATATTTGGTTTTTTTAGTGCTCTTTTAATTGGTCTAATATTAGGTCTGATAGGAGGTGGAGGTTCTATATTGACTGTCCCTATTTTTGTATACTTATTAGGAATATCTCCATTAGTTGCAACGGCTTATTCATTATTTGTAGTTGGAACTACAGCATTAGTTGGTGCTATAAGTAATCATAAAAAGGGGATGGTAGACGTTAGAACTGGATTTATTTTTGCTGTTCCTGCATTTATTGGAGTTTATGTTACACGTAGATATCTTCTATCACTAATTCCAGAAGATATTTTTTATATCAGTAGTTTTTTAGTCACAAAGGATGTTGCTATCATGTTGTTTTTTTCTATTCTTATGTTGGCGGCATCATTTTTTATGATAAATGGAAGAGCAGAAGTCTCAAATACTAAACTGCTTAACTATAATGTTCCTTTGCTAACCTTAGAAGGTTTGGTTGTGGGAGTATTAACTGGATTTGTTGGAGCTGGTGGAGGTTTTTTAATTATTCCTGCATTAGTTTTTTTCGCTAAGTTACCTATGAAAAAAGCTATTGCAACTTCTTTAATGATTATTTCAATTAAATCTCTGATAGGTTTTATCGGAGATATTCAAAATTTTGAAATAGATTGGTTTTTCTTATTATCTTTTACTTCTATTTCAGTAATTGGAATATTTTTAGGAATATATTTTAGTAAATTTATAAATGAAAATAAATTAAAGAAAGTATTTGGATGGTTTGTTTTTCTCATGGCGCTCTTTATTATTATAAAAGAACTTATTTAGTTCAAGTATACTTTATCTTTGTGCTGAATAATATTATTTTTGAAAATAAAATATTTTAACATTGAAAATAGAACAATTTTACACCAAATGCTTAGCTCAAGGAGCATATTACATACAGAGTAATGGAGAAGCTGCTATAATTGACCCACTAAGAGATGTTGACAATTACATTGATATTGCGAATAAAGATAATTCCAAGATTAAATATGTATTTGAAACACATTTTCATGCTGATTTCATTAGTGGACATTTAACTCTAGCTAATAAAACAGGAGCGCAAATTATTTATGGCCCTAAAGCAGATCCGGAGTTTGATGCTATTATTGCTAAAGATAATCAGGTGTTTAATATTGGGGATTTAACTTTAACTGTCATTCATACGCCTGGACATACGCTTGAGAGTACTTCTTTTTTATTAAAAGATAAAACAGGTAAACAACATTGTATCTTTACTGGAGATACTTTGTTTTTAGGAGATGTAGGTATTCCAGATGTTGCTCAAAGATACATGGGGGTTTCAAAAGAAGAACTAGCTGGTATCTTATATGATTCTGTGAATAATAAAATAAAACCATTATCAGAGGATATTTTAGTTTATCCAGGCCATGGAGCTGGTTCGGCCTGTGGAAAAAATATGATGAAAGAAACAGTTGATACCCTCTTAAATCAGAAGAAAATAAATTATGCACTTAATGGAAGCCTTAATAAAGAAGATTTTATTAGGCAGTTAACGGATAATCTTCCCGAGCCTCCTACTTATTTCCCTTCAAATGTTAAGCTTAATCAGCAGGGGTATGCTGATTTAGACGAGATTATAGAAAATAGTAAAATCTCAGTTTTAGCAAATTCCTTCTTAAAGACAGCTACAGATAATAATGCTATTATGCTAGACTTGCGTCATCAAGATGAGTTTGCAAAAGGACATATTCCAAATTCAATATTTATAGGTCTAGATGGAGGTTTTGCCCCATGGGTTGGAGCATTATTAGTAGATATTAAAAAACCTATTTTATTAATTTTAGAAGAAGAACGAGTGGAGGAGGCGATTACAAGATTAGCTCGAGTTGGTTTTGATAATGTAATAGGATATCTTAAGGGAGGGTATAACTCTTGGTTAGATTCGGGTAATCAATTTTCAACTGTCAAGAAAATTTCAGCAAAAGAATTTGAAAAAAGATCTAAAGAAAATATTATTCAAGTATATGATGTGAGAAAGCCTTCTGAATATCTATCGGAACGTATTATTAATGCTAATAATATTCCTTTAAGTTCTGTGGAAAATAATTTTGAGGAGATTAATAATACTGAAGATGTGTATATGCACTGTGCAGCTGGTTATAGATCAATGATTGCCAATTCTATTCTAAAATCAAGAGGAGTGCAAAACATTATTGATGTAGAAGGAGGTTTTGCTGCTATTAAAGACACAAATATTAAAATTAGTGATTATGTATGTCCAACTACATTATAAAATTATTTAAAATGGAAAATTTAACAAATGAAAGATGGAAAGAATTAGTTGCAAGTACAGAAAATGCTGTTGTTTTAGATGTTAGAACAACTGAAGAATGTGTTCAAGGTATACTTGCTAATGCTAAGCAAATAAATTTTTTAGCTGGACATGAATTTGTAGCTGAGATTGAGAAACTTGATAAATCTAAGACTTACTTTATCTATTGTCGCTCAGGAAATAGAAGTGGCCAAGCCTGCAATTTCATGCAGACAAAGGGTTTCAAGACTTATAACCTAATGAGTGGTATAATGCGCTGGAATGGAGCTATTGTTAATCCTTAATGGAGATAAATTACAAAAAGCATTGGAATAATTTATATAATTCTAAAAAAATTGAAGAGGTAAGTTGGTATCAAAAAGTTCCGCAAAGTTCCTTAGACTTAATTATAAGTTCCAAGCTAAAAAAAGATGATCCTATTATTGATATTGGTGGTGGAGATAGTTTCTTAGTTGATTTTCTTCTTGAAAATAGTTTTACAAACATTACTGTATTAGATATTTCAAATAATGCAATTGAGCGCGCAAAATTAAGATTAGGAAATCAGGCTAATGATGTGAAGTGGATTATTTCAGATATTAAAGAATTTATTCCAAAAGAAAAATATGCTCTCTGGCATGATAGAGCAGTATTTCATTTCATGTCAGTAAAAGAAGTAGATTTTTACTATTCTAATTTATTGGCAGGACTTAAAGAGAATGCTAAATTAGTTTTAGCAACTTTCTCAGAGAATGGTCCAGAAAGATGTTGTGGTTTGAATGTTTCCAAATATTCTATTCAGCAATTAGTTGATGTGTTTGCTAAAGATTTTATTGAAGAGAAATCAGAGAACACTATTCATAAAACACCTTCAGGAAATAAACAAGCATTTAGTTTTATTAAATTTATAAAAAAATAAAAAATTAATACATGGAATTAATATTTAATCCTTGGCCATGGTATATTGCTGGCCCTATAATAAGTTTTGTTATGCTTTTTTTAATCTTATTTGGTAAAACTTTTGGAATGTCATCAAATCTCAGGACGATATGTTCAATAGCTGGTGCTGGAAAATACTCTGATTTTTTTAAGTTTGATTGGAAATTACAAATATGGAATCTAGTGGTCATTTTAGGTGCAATTATTGGAGGGTATATTGCTCATAATTTTATGACTATTGATCAAAGTATAGAGTTAAATACGAAGACCATTGAAAACTTAAAATCTTTAGGTATTGAAAATGCAGGAAGTTCTTTTATGCCAGATCAGCTATTTGGTATACACGTTTTGTCTTCATGGAAAGGATGGTTGTTTTTAGTTTTAGGTGGAATGCTTATTGGTTTTGGAACAAGGTATGCTGGAGGGTGTACCTCAGGACATGCAATATCTGGTCTTAGTAATTTACAATTACCCTCTCTTATTGCAGTAATAGGTTTTTTTGTTGGTGGTCTTGCTATGACACACTTTCTTCTACCTGCTATATTGTCAAATTGGTTTTTAATTTAAAAAATATATTATTATGAAATTTTTAAAATTTTTAGTTTTAGGTATTGTTTTTGGAATTATTATGACAAAAGCAGAAATTATTTCATGGTTTAGAATTTACGAAATGTTTAGATTCGAATCTTTTCATATGTATGGAGTAATAGGCTCTACAGTTATTCTAGGTCTTTTATATGTTCAAATTATAAAAAGGTTTGATGTAAAAACATTTAGTGGAGATCAAATAGAATTTACTCCAAAAACTCATGGGGTATTACGATATCTTATTGGAGGAATTATCTTTGGCTTAGGGTGGTCGGTTACAGGTGCATGTCCTGGCCCTATGTTTGTGCTTTTAGGTAATGGAATATGGACAATTCTTTTTGTTATTATAGGCTCAGTAATTGGCACTTTTCTTTATGGAATATTAAGGCACAGACTTCCTCATTAATTTTATTAAATTATCTTTTTTTTCTATTAGCAAAAAATTCTTGTTTTTTTCTGTTTTTTTCTTTTTCAAATTCTTTTTTCTGCTTAGCATTCATTGGTTTATCAGTCTGTTTAAATGGATTTTTTTCAATAATTGATATTTTTTGTTTTGTTAGCTTTTCAATTGCATTTATATAAATATTTTCCTCAGGCTCGCATATTGAAATAGAGACACCGTCTTTTCCTGCTCGCCCACATCTACCTATCCTATGTACATATGTTTCTGCTTCATTAGGAACATCGTAATTTAAAACATAGCTTAATGCATTAATATCAATTCCTCTAGCAGCAATATCTGTAGCTACTAATGCTCTTAGCTCATTGTTTTTAAATGAGGTTAAAGCTCGTTGTCTTTGATTCTGTGATTTATCTCCATGTATTGCTAGAGCTTTAATTTTATTCTTTGTCAAGTGACGAACAATTCTATCCGCCCCATGCTTAGTTCTTGAAAAAATAAGAATTTGTTTAATGTCTTGATTTTTTAGTATGTAGAGTAATAGCTCCTTTTTACTTTGTTTATTGGTATAATAAATAAATTGCTGTATTGTTTGAGCCACTGTTGAGATTTTATGAGCAGCTACCATTTTTGGGTTTCGTAAAATTTTATTAGAAAGATCTAATATATTTTTAGGCATGGTTGCAGAGAAAAATAATGATTGTCTTTCTTTTGGTAATTCATTTAGGATTTTTTTAATATCGTTAATAAAACCCATATCTAACATTCTATCTGCTTCATCTAAAACAAAATAAGAAATATCTGATAACGAAATAAAACCTTGTCCCATTAGGTCTAATAATCTTCCAGGAGTTGCTATTAATATATCTACTCCATTTTGAAGTATTTTCGTCTGAGTTCCTTGACTTACTCCTCCATAAATCACGGTGTTTTTAATATTAGTATATTTTGAATATGCTTTAAAGTTTTCATCAATTTGAATAGCAAGTTCTCTAGTAGGTGTAACAACTAGTGCTTTTACTTTTCTTTTTTTTTGATCTATATTTTGGTGTATAAGATGATGTATGATAGGAAGAGCAAAAGCAGCTGTTTTGCCAGTTCCTGTTTGAGCACTGCCAAGTACATCTTGTTTCGCTAGAATAATTGGTATTGCTTTTTTTTGTATATCAGTAGGGTGTTTATATTTCTGATCTTTTATAGCTTTATTAATGTTAGAATGTAATCCTAGTTCTTGAAACTCCACAGTTAGTTTTTTTTAAATTTATTATTTCAAAGGTATCATTCTTTATTTAACATAAATTATAAAAAATTACAATTATATTCTGTTAAAGTAAATTCATTTCGAGCGAACATGAACTGATAAAAGACGTTTTGATTCTTCTTTTACTAATTCATTTTCCCGAAGACTCCACAGTTTTTTTATTACTTCTGTTCGAGCTAATTTAGCTGAGATTATGGGCTGTTTGTAAATTTCAGGTATGATTTTATCAATCAAATCAATTTCTGTGAGTTTCCAAGGTTCATGTATGAAGGCATTATCAATACAAGATAGTTCAGGTATCCACTTTTTTAAAAATATTGCATCAGGGTCTTTCTCAATGGATTGCTTCACTGGATTATATACTCGAATAGAATTTATTCCAGTCACTCCAGCTTGCATTTGAAATTGTGTAAAGTGAATTCCAGGCTCATAGTCTAGAAAAAGTTTTGCTAAATGATAAACACCTCTTTTCCAGTCTTGTTCTAGATGATGACAAAGAAAAGAAACTAACATTGCACGCATTCTAAAATTAAGCCATCCATTATTTATCAAGCAACGCATGCTTGCGTCTACCATTGGAAAACCTGTTTTTCCTTTTAGCCACTTATTAAGAAAAATATTATTATTAGTATACTTCATTTGCTCATAGCCCAAATTAATACAGGTGTGCTCATAACTACATTCGACCTCAAACTTTTGAATAAAATGTGAACGCCACTTAATCCTTGAAAGAAAAGAGTCAAAAGCTCTTTTATGTATTTTATAATTACTAGATTTTTTAACAGTTTGAAATACTTGCCTTACACTAATGTTTCCCCATGCCAGATATGTCGAAAGACGACCACATGAATACCTGCTTTTTTCTGGTTGTGACATATTGCGATTATAGTCTTTCCCTCTATCTTTCACGAAAGAGTTTAAATATTTGTGTGCGAATTGTTCTCCAGCTGGCTGAAATTCTAGTGGGTATTTTTTTATAAATGGGAATTCATTAATATAAAAGTCAAATGGAGATTTTAGTAATTTAAAATTATTAAAACTATAAACATTTCTAATTATTGTTGAATTGGCATAAGTAAACCAATATTTGTCCCAACCTTTACGATTTTTAGAGCCTCTAATCACTGCCTGATTTTCAAACTCTATCCATTTTGCTTTTTTATCTTTAAGTATTTTAGCTACTTTTTTATCTAGAATCCAACTATTATTTGTGCCGCTTTCTTGATAAGATAGTACATTTTTTATGTTATAAGTTGTCGTTAAATACTCAAAAAAAGTATCCGCATTAGTATGAAAAATATGTACTTCCCTATTATGAATTTTAAGAGTTTTGTTAAGAGCTTTAACTGAGTGATAAATAAACTGTTGGTGCCTCAAACTATAGTCGGGATGTTTCATTTGAAGTGGCTCAAAAAGATAGACAATAATATAATTTCCCCCCAGTTGTTCTGCCTCAAATAAAGGATCATGATCAAACGTCCGTAAATCTCTTTTTAACCATACTATATTTAAATTTTCATGCATAAGAAATATATTTGCTAAGATAAATACCTCACAAGAAATATACGATTATTGAATAAAAAAAAACCACTCAAATGAGTAGTTTTTTTGGTGGGCCTTACGGTCCTAAGTTCGAACTTTTTTTAATAAA
>TARA_B110000238_G_scaffold50465_1_pt1 | contig 19202 bp, 18 predicted proteins | sample TARA_B110000238 | Tara Oceans TARA_B110000238 (sample SAMEA4397569) | marine metagenome | biome: Polar Biome; feature: [SRF] surface water layer (ENVO:00010504); material: water (ENVO:00002006), including particulate matter (ENVO:01000060) such as... | depth 5 m | reverse complement strand
GTAATACTGGTGTCTGATACAGGGTCGATATGCGCCTCTTAATAACTTCAATCTTATCCTTGGCGGGGTTGCATTTTAAGTAGCTAGAATGCCACACTGCAAACCACACTATACAATAACACAAGTATTCAAAAATACTAATGATATGGACCTTAGAGTCATGAAAAATAAAGTTATTTTGCTCATTTTAGACGGCCTAGGATATTCTTATGCTCGTAAGCTCATGGGTAACTTAGAAGGTTGGTTAGATTCAGGTGAAGCTAACCTGTGGAAGGGCCAATCTGTCCTGCCCTCTGTGTCCGGCCCTTGCTATGCCAGTATTCACACAGGGCTCACACCACAAGACCATGGCGTCACTAGTAACTACCACCAAGGCAAATTAGAAGATGCCGACATTTTTAGCGCGGTAAAAGCCGCAGGTGGAACCACCGCAGCAGTGGCCCATTCATTTTTTTCAGACTATTTTCAAGCCAGTCCGTTTGAGCCTCTACGAGACATGGAGGTGGACGATGTTAACCGCCCCATTCAACACGCACGATTTTACACCATGGCTGGGGAGAACAAAGCCCTGACTGCCACGCCTTCAGACATCGATCTATTCTGGCAAATGAGCTTACTCATTCAACGTCACCGGCCAGATTACTTTTTATTCCACTCCAGCACCCTAGATAGTTTAGGCCATCGTTATGGCTTCGATTCAATCGAAATAGACAAAAACTGTTACACTATAGATGCTGCCCTTGGAGACTTTATCCCCCGCTGGCAGGAACAAGGATATGACGTAATAGTAACCGCGGACCACGGCCAAAGTGCACGAGGCCACCACGGCGGCACAGAAGCCATCATGCGTGACATTCCCATTTATTACTTTGCCAACCCTACTAATCCCATTCAAGGGCCAGCACAAGATCATGTTATTGCTCAAACAGCCCTTGCGCCTAGCATTTTGCAACGCATGGGCATTGCTATACCCGAGTCGATGCAAACCACCCCCGTTTGGATATAACAAAAAAAAGGCCCCATCATGGAAGACCACTATTACGACTACATCGTTATCGGCGCAGGTTCTGCTGGTTGTGTATTGGCTAACCGTTTAAGTGCAGACCTGAATTGCGAAGTGCTATTGCTAGAAGCTGGTCCACGTGATTTCAACCCGTTAATTCGCATGCCAGCAGGAATTACATTTTTGCTCGACCATAAAAAACTCAATTGGCGTTATCAATCCGCACCACAAGAAGCCATGAATCAGCGACAAATCCCTATACCAAGGGGAAAAACATTAGGCGGTTCCAGTGCCATTAACGCTATGGTCCATATACGAGGCCAGAGAGAAGATTACGATGAATGGCGTGCTCTTGGTAATGTGGGTTGGGGTTATGACGATATCTTACCCTTTTTCCGCCAGTCCGAGACAAACTCAGGTGCTCACATTGACCCAGGCTACCATGGCAGCCATGGCCCTTTAACCATAAGTGACAGGTCTTATACCCACCCTTTAAGCGACCAATTTGTTGAATCTGCAGTAGCGATGGGCATGGCTCATAACCAAGACTTTAATGGCCAACAGCAAGCCGGCGCTGGACGCTATCAAGTTACTCAAAAAGAGGCAAGACGATGCAGTGCCGCGGCGGCTTATTTACACCCTATTGCCGATCGCCCAAACCTAAAAATCATCACTGGAGCCCATGTTAGGCGCATTATTATTAAAGATGGCAAGGCCCTGGGAGTAAGCTATCAGGTAGATAATAAAGTAAGCCATGCTTTTGCTAGTCAAGAAGTAATTCTGAGCGCGGGTGCAATCGGTTCTCCTCAGTTACTTATGCTTTCTGGCATAGGCCCTGCGGATGAACTATCGAAGCACAAGATCGAAATGCACGTAAACTTGCCAGGCGTGGGCAAGAATTTACAAGACCATCTCAACGTTTCTGTATTGGCGCGCACCAAAGAAGCCAATAGTCTATATGGCCTAGACAAAGGTATTGGGGCGCTAACCAGCAGCATACGTTATTTTTGGAATAAATCGGGACCAGGCGTTACTAACGCCGCCGAAAGTGGTGCCTTTGCAAGCTCCAAATTCAGCCCTAACCGACCCGATGTTCAACTCCATTTTATACCCTTAATGATATTTCCCAAACCCGTGCCCGAGTTAAAAGAGCACGGCATCACTATTCATGCTTGCAACTTACGGCCTACAGACGTAGGGCAGATCACTTTGGCTAGTGCCAGTCCTAAAGATTCACCTATCATTGATCAGCGCTTTCTGCAGACCCAAGGCAATATTGATCGTATGCGTGAAGGTATTGATATATGCCGCGAAATACTTGCCAGTGGGCCCTTTGCAGACCTCATGAGCAATGAATACTCCCCCGGAAGTGAAGTGTTTTCTAATGCCCAAATCTGCGACTTTATAAAAGCTACGGCAGAAACCGAATACCATCCTGTGGGCACCTGCTCTATGGGTCAAGGTGAATTAGCCGTGGTGGACGCGGCCTTGAGAGTATATGGCATTAAAGGTTTGCGTGTAGCCGACGCATCCATTATGCCTAAGATTATTAGTGGTAACACTAATGCAACATGCGTCATGATTGGGGAGAAAGCGGCAGCAATGATCATTGCCGATGCTAGTAGTTAAATATAACTCATATCATAGTAACCCGCCGACCTGACAGCGTTGATATGCTGCCTAACAGGCTGGCTTGATGGTATAAATCTGTGTCAGTCAGTAGGGCTAAATTGTTCTGTAGTAACCGTGCCCTGGGATTTATCACTATATCGTGCACCATGCACTGTGTGCTGGTTGATTAAGTCATTAAGCTTGCTGATAATTTCTGCATCCAACACTAGCTCATTAGCACCAATGTTTTCTTCTAGATGTGCCAAGTCTTTAGTACCTGGGATGGCGATGATATTATCACCCTGAGCCAATACCCAGGCCAAGGCCAGCTGTGCTGGGGTGCAACCTTGGCGCTGTGCCAATCTCACATAAGCAGGTAATAAAGACAGATTAGCAGGGTAGTTATCGGTATTAAAACGCGGCATGGAGTAGCGCAAGTCATGCTCTGCTAGCTCTGAAGTGTCGTGTAACTTGTTGGTTAAAAACCCCCGAGCTAAGGGGCTAAAAGCAACATATGCTGCACCAATTTCCTGGCTTGCTTTGAGCACTTCAATTTCGGCATTGCGCGTCCATAGAGAATATTCCGACTGAATCGCACTTATCGGGTGTTCAGCGTGAGCCCTATGCAAATCGGCTGCACTGATTTCCGATACCCCCACCGCACCGATTTTGCCCTCACATTGCAAATCAGCCAGTGCACCAATACTATCCTCAATAGGCACATTAAAGTCACGCCGATGCAAATAATACAGATCGATATGATCGGTTTGTAAACGTTGTAAGCTGGCTTCACAGGTAGCCCGTATATACTCAGGCCGACCATTGATGTTCGGTTCACTATCAGGCTTTTGACCAAAGCCACACTTACTGGCCAGAAAAAATTCGCTGCGCCGTTGGCTAATAAATTCACCAATCATGGATTCATTATGGCCATGACCGTACACCGCTGCTGTATCAAGCATGGTGTAGCCAAGGTCTAAGGCCTTATTCAAGAATATTTCACTATGCTTGCTACTGCTTTTTTCACCATAACCATGGGAAATGCTCATGCAGCCTAGGCTAACCGCTGATACGGGGCGCTTGGCAAGTAAACGTGTGTGATTTGGCATGTTATTGATTCCCGTATAAAAAAGCACTTCAAACTAACTACGTATGAGCAACCAGTGTCCTGACTTAGTCATCATTTGTAAAGCTGCTGAACTATTTTCTCACTGTTCAATAGACTTGGAACTGGAATCAAGATTAGCGAAAAATAACGAGACTCGCCCGCAACAAAACACCCATAGATTTTCTAGACACCAATCAATGCGCAACACCCATCACATTAGTCTGAGCAATCACCCGGTCATCCCCCAAGGTTTGTAATACAAACAATAAGTCACGCCAACCTTCACAATGGCTAGTGCGAAACTTCAATAAATCTGTAGCATTAGGGTCTAGCAGCAAGAAATCTGCTTCTTTACCTCCTGCAAAGCTACCTATTTTGTCATCCATATCGAGGGCTTTTGCACCGCCTAAAGTAGCGAGGTAGAAGCTTTGTTCTGGGCTAAGGTTATTGCCTTTTAGCTGCTGCATTTTATAGCAATCTGCCAGGGTTTGGAGCATGTTAAAACTGGTGCCACCTCCTATGTCTGTGCCCATGCCTATTTTAATACCATGGTCCTGCAACCTCTGCATGGGAAATAAACCAGAGCCAATAAACATATTAGAGGTTGGGCAGTGGGCAACAGCAGAGTCTGTTTCTGCTAAACGTTCACATTCGCTATCACATAAATGAATGCTGTGGGCAAACACACTTCGTTTGCCTAGTAAGCCAGCTTGGTCGTAAACGTCTAAGTAATTTTTTGCCTTTGGGAACAGTGCTTTTACCCACTCAATTTCATCCACATTTTCAGAAAGATGGGTGTGTAGATATACCCCTTCATGCTCTGCTAACAAACGCCCTGCAGCTGCTAACTGTTCATCGGTAGAGGTTGGTGCAAACCTTGGTGTAACTGCATATTGTAGGCGACCTACACCATGCCAACGGTCTATAAGTTGCTTACTTTGGTGATAACTTGTTTGCGCTGTATCCAATACATTGTCCGGCGCGTTGCGATCCATCATGACCTTGCCAGCAATAAGGCGCATATTATGTTTTTGTGCTTCAGTAAACAATGCGTCTACAGATTCTGGATGCACAGTACAAAACACCAAAGCCGTAGTAGTGCCATTGTTTAACAATTGGTCGATAAATACCTTAGATACTGCAGCAGCTTTTGCTGGGTCCTTAAAGCCAGATTCAACAGGAAATGTGTAGCTATTTAACCACTCCAGTAATTGTGTACCATAGGCGGCGATCATTTCTGTTTGCGGATAATGAATATGGCAATCCACAAAACCTGGCACCATCAGATATTGACTGCAATCTTCTACCTTAGAAAGTTGAGTGGGACTTAATTCTTTAACAATAGACTCATAGTTACCCATTTTGTGTACTAGACCATTCTGAACCCACAGCAAGGCATCAGGCTGATAGTCAACTGCTGCCTCATCCTTATCTGGCTCCCCTAAGCAATGCAACAGCGGGCCACGAATTAGACGTTCAGACATGCTCTAGAATCTCTTTAGTAAGGTTTACAGAATCTTCTTTAGTAAGGCTTTTATGACTAGCTGCCTTAGAATGTTGATATAAGTCCATCACCTGAGCTGCAATAGCAATTGCCACTTCCATGGGTTGTTTGCCACTAATTCCAGTTTTACCCATAGGGCAATTCAAGTGCTCAATGGTCTCTTGAGAATAGTCTTTCGCGGCCAACCTTTGACAGAATTTACGCCCTTTGGTCACCGAACCAATCACTCCCAAATAGCTTGCATCGCCACGGTTGAGCACAGCTTGGGTGAGAGCCAAGTCCACCCCATGGTGATGAGTCATAATTAAGTAACAACTACCCACCAAACAATCTACCACATGATCCTGAGGGTGTTCTTCATGGACACCCACCACACCAAGGGGCAACTCTTTAGGCAACATATCGTAACGGCTATCAACCCATGTCACTTGCACTGGTAATTGCGCTAACAATGGCACCAATGCGCGGCCAACATGACCCGCACCAAAAACAACCACCGGCATTTTAGTAACACTAAATACTTCAAACATCAGGCTCACCTTACCACCACAACATTGGCCTAAGCTCGCACCAAGAGGGTAATCAATTATTTGTGTCTGGCCACCTTGGAGCAACATTTCACGGGCTTGAGCAATCGCTTTGTATTCTAGGTGACCACCGCCTATGGAGTCGAATTGCTTATCTTTGGTGACTAAAATTTTACTACCTACACCACGAGGTGATGAGCCTTGCAAAGCCACAATACTTGCCAGTACATACGCTTGATTCTGTTGTTCGCACTGCCATTGGGCCGCAAGCCAAGCGTTCATAATGCAGTGCCCGCTATAGAAATTTTAGCAGCCTGAAGCGCCCACAATACTCGCTCTGGCGTGGCGGGCGTATCCAACTGAGGATTCACCTGTTCGCCACCAGCAGCCCATATAGCATCCCGTAAAGCAGACCACACAGAAATACCATGCATCAAGGGTGGTTCTCCAACAGCCTTGGAGTGATAAATAGTGGCCTCATGATTTTTACTGTCTTTTAACAAAGCCACATTAAACTGTTTAGGTGTATCTCCCACGGCTGGTATTTTGTAACTCGCGCCACCGTCAGTGTGTAGGCGACCATCTTGCCCCCATACTAATTCTTCCGTTGTCAGCCAGCCCATGCCCTGAATAAATCCACCTTCTACTTGACCTAAATCAATGGCAGGATTAATGCTTTCGCCCACATCATGCAAAATATCAACCCTAGTTACCGTATAAGTACCAGTAAAGGTATCCACCTCTACTTCACTCACAGAAGCACCACAGGAGTAGTAAAAGAATGGGCTGCCTTTAGCCTGTTTACGGTCGTAATGAATTTTTGGAGTACGGTAGTAACCTGTGGCAGACATAGAGATACGAGCCATGTAAGCCTGTTGTGTAAGTTCTGAAAACGATATTGAGTGGTTAGGCCATGAGACTTTACCATCTCTAAACTCCACCTTTTGACCTTCAACTTGGTAAGTTTCTACAATATGATCAATTAACCGCCGTTTAATCATAAGGGCCGCATTACGCGCTGCTTGGCCATTAAGGTCGGTGCCGCTTGAAGCCGCTGTAGGAGAGGTGTTGGGCACCTTATCAGTGCGGGTAGAAGTGACCTCAATATATTCTAAAGGCAGCCCTAGTTCAGTTGCAACAATCTGTGCGATCTTAGTATGTAAACCCTGCCCCATTTCCGTACCACCATGGTTCACTTGTACTGTGCCATCAGTATAGATATGCATTAGCGCACCCGCTTGGTTAAGAAACATGGCGGTAAAGGAAATACCAAATTTCACAGGTGTTAAGGCTAAGCCTTTAATGTAACGCCCACCACTTTTTAAGGCCTCTTGATTGGAGCTTCGAATTTCTTCTCTACGAGCCCAATAGTCACTAGATTCGACCAGTTCATCAATAATACGCTCTAGGTCTATACCCACTACTGTTTGATGGTAAGGCGTGGTGTTGCGCTCATTTTGGCTGTATAAATTGGTTTGTCTTATTAACAAAGGGTCTTTGCCAAGGCTGCGAGCAATGTCATCCAGCATTTGTTCAGCTAGCATCATGCCTTGTGGCCCACCAAATCCTCGGAATGCTGTGTTTGAAACTGTATTTTGAAACCAACGATGGCCTGTAATCGTTGCCGCTGGCAAGTAATAGGCATTATCTGTGTGGAACATGGCTCGATCAACAATAGCATCAGACAAATCTGGGCTGCAACCACACAAGCCATTGAGTTCTGCATTGACTGCAGTAATACGCCCCTGTTGATCAAACCCCACCTGCGCTTGGTTTACAAAAGGATGACGCTTACCGGTAAGGGCCATATCATCACTTCGTGCAAGGCGAAGCTTTACAGCTTTTTGGTTGCGCACGGCTAACAAGGCTGCAAGGCAAGCCCACTGTGCAGCTTGAGTTTCTTTACCGCCAAAACCACCACCCATACGGCGCATATCTACCACAACCTTGTGCATAGGCAAGGCCAGTACTTCGGCCACCAGCTTTTGTACTTCACTCGGATGCTGGCTAGAACTGTGTACCAATACACCACCATTGTCTTGGGGAATAGCGAGAGACACCTGCCCTTCTAGGTAAAAGTGTTCTTGGCCACCTACATGCTGATTTATGCTGAGGGTATTGACGGATTCGGTTAATGCTGTAGCACTGTCGCCCTTTACTAAGCTGTGACTCGGGCGAACTTTTTTGCCACTTGTCTGGGCTTGCTCCAGGGTTAACAAAGGTGGCGTGGCCTCTATATCGTTCTGGCCTAACAGTGCAGCTCTGCGGGCAGCGTCGCGGCTAGTTGCAGCAACAGCAAATATAGGCTGACCAAAGTAGCTTATGTGCTCTTCTACCAATAAAGGGTCTCCACCAAAGACTGGGCCAATGTCTGCATGGCCTGGGATGTCTTCTGCAGTGATGACATCAACCACGCCATCTGCAGCGGCAACAGCAGTTAAGTCCTGACGCTTTAGTAGGCCACATGCCACATTTGCCATCCCTACATAAGCGTGCAAACACCCTTCTGGCGCTGCAATGTCGTCGATGTATAGTGCTTTACCTGTCAGATGTAGTTGGGCACTTTCATGAGGCGTAGGTTTGCCCATTACACTAGTATTAGGATGAACAGTACTTGTTGATTTTAGGCTGTTGATGTCAGGAAGTTTTCTCATCGCATGGCCTCCTTTAAAAAGCCTTGAACGAGGTTGGCTGTCACCTGCTGACGATAGGCAGCGCTGGCTCTCATATCATCAATGGGCTGGTAGTCTTGGGCAAGCCATAATGGAACTTGAGCAACCAGTTGATGTGTTAGGGCTTGGCCTAACAATTGGCGTTGGGTCTCACTAGCCATTTTAGGAATGGCTGCCATACCACCACAGGCAATATTGATCTGGGCAATTGTACCTTGCTCCATAGTCACACTCATGGCAACACAGGTGGCAGAAATATCATCTTCTGCGCGTTTACTGACTTTTTCCACCCAAACACGTTGACCGCTCGATGGCAATGGCAATATGACACTGTGAATAAATTCACCTGTATTTAAGGCTGTTTGTTTGTATCCTAAGTTAAACTCTTTCAGTGCAATAGTGCGCTGATTTAAACCACGCTGAAGGATCAGTTGGGCATCCATTACTAGTAATAACGGAGGAATGTCGGCAATGGGAGAACTGTTGGCAACGTTACCTACCAAGGTGCCACGATTGCGTACTTGGCGTGAAGCAAAACGACCTAACAAATCACTCATAGCTGGTAAGTTCTTCTGACAAAAAGTTTCTACCTCACTAAGGCTTACACCTGCACCTATATGAATTTGCTTATCTCGTTCTTCCATCGACTGGAGTTCTGCCACGCCAGTTAAATCTATCAGGCGATCAATAGACTTAAGGCCGTGGGTAATGTCTAAAGCTAAGTCCGTAGACCCCGCTACCAAACGCGCTTCTGGAGATGCCTCATAGGCCAAAGCTAATTCAGTAAGGTTAGACGGCACTGCATAAGCCTCAGCAGACACTTGATGGGGTTTGGACGCCATGCTTTGCAACTGAGCTAGGCAGTGGCCATAGCCACCCACCTGATCAAACAAAGGATCCGTTGCTCGATCCATCGGTGCTAATAGATCAGCAGCCAAAAGGATAGGATGATAACCAGTACAGCGACATAAATTACCCGATAGTGCCAGTTCAACACCATGACGGTGCTTTGCAAAAGCCTCAGGCGTAGCTAATGCATCTGCTGGCGTATTGAGCCACCAAACCACAAGAGACATCACAAATCCTGGGGTACAAAAACCACACTGACTCGAGTGGCAGTCCAACATAGCTTTCTGTACCGGATGTAATCTAGGGCCCTGCAAAGTATCTAAGGTGATCACATGGCAGCCATGGAGGCTACCCAATAAAGCAATACAGGCGTTCACACTGGTGTAGGCAATCGCACCTTGCGCTAATTGGCCGACGATAACCGTGCAGGCACCGCAGTCTCCAACGGCACAGCCTTCTTTAGTGGCCGTTAAGTGTTGAGATTCTCTTAACCACTGCAATAAGGTAGTGTCTGCTGCTGGATCTACTATCTCAATAACAGTTTGATTTAATAACAGGTGCATTTACGGTACTCTAGTTCGTTAGAGTAACATCTTCTCAATACTTGTCTATTTAGTCAACTTTTCATTTAACCTAACATTACGTATAATACGCATTATCGCTCTAGTAATTAATGGCACACCCCATGACCACAAATATCTCAAGAGGACCATATAAGCCTGGACGCATTAGGGAACAAAGCCGGGACTTAATTTTGCAAGCCGCCGAAGCGGAATTTGCGTGTCATGGTTTTCGTGGTGCAACCATGCAACGCATCGCTGAGTCTGCCCAAGTACCTAAGGCCAACATCCATTATTACTTTTCTAACAAACTGGGCCTTTATGGTGCAGTTTTGGAAAACACTCTCAACCTTTGGGATACCGTATTTAACGAGCTTTCTAGTCATGATGAACCGGCCGATGTACTAAGCCGATATATCGATGCAAAAATAGATTTTTCCCGCACCCACCCTACGGCGTCGCGCCTGTTTGCTAAAGAAATGATTAGTGGAGCGCCCCACTTGAGCGCATATCTGCAGCAGGATTACCGCCTGTGGTTTAAGCAACGCATGAGTATTTTTGAAAGCTGGATAGCTCAAGGAAAAATGGATGACTTAGATCCTGCCCATGTGATTTTTATGATTTGGGCCAGCACCCAATATTATGCTGACTTTGAACCACAAATTCTCATTGCTACACAGACACAGCATTTAACAGAGCCAGCATTTGTAGCAGCAGCTGACTCTATTAAACACATCATACTCAAAGGCTGCGGCATCTGTTAAAAGCGCAATGACAATTAAGTGCTCCTGGATGGATCAAACATCCTCGCCACTCTCAAGGAATTGTTGGTCAATACCCACTTGTGGCTTTTCATGCAGTACTCGTTCAAACGACTGTAAACGCTTGTATACCGAGAGCAGCTCAACAATAGTTGGCCAAGAATTAATTAAGTACTGGAATGAATTGCTAACCTGTCCGAAAGCGGTGAGAATTTGCTGCAAGATACCAAAGGTAATGGTGCCTGCAACTATGGTTGGAATGAGGATGATATAGGCAAACAAATTATCCGCCTGCAAATAAAAACTTCTCGCTACATTAAAGTACATGTAATGAAAATATAACCGGAAGTAATTTTTACGCACATTACTGAACAACTCATTTAGAGTTAAGGGCTGTGCACGGTCTTCATGGTCTTCACCGTAGACCAACTCTTTGCGATAAGCCGCTTCCACTCTTTGATTACGAAACTCTAAACCAGGTAACTTTATGCCAACAAAGGCCATCAGAAAGGTACCGAAAATAGACCAAAAAATAGCTGCATAAAATAGAGGAGAAGCGATACTGCCAATAATAGGCAATTCAGTAACATATTGAGATAACGACCAAAGGACGGGTAAGAAAGCGATCAGAGTCATAAAGGCGTCAACTAACGATACCCCCAAACCTTCCATAATGCCTGCAAAACGCATGGTATCCTCCTGTACCCTTTGTGCAGCACCCTCAACCTGCCTTAATTGAGTCCATTTAGAGGCGTAAAACTCGTTCATAGCCATACGCCAGCGGAAAATATAGTGGCTAACGAAGAAACGGGTCATTACAAACACAATGACAGCCAAAAAAGCAATTTCACCAAAGATGATAATCAGGTCGTACAACTCTTTGGCTGTTACACTACCTGGCTCTGCAAGAGCTTCTTGAATACTATCAAAAAAGGGCCGCCGCCAAGTGTTAATTGCTACTGACACCTGCACCGAAAAATAGGTACTAAACAGTATGAGGGCTGTGCCAAAAATAGACCATAATTGCCATTCATGGGGTGCAACACGCATCCACACTATACCGAACAGCATTAGGGTAGTGAAAAAGTAAAGGTAAAACCAGATAAAATCAGTGCTAATAAAATGGCCCAAACCAAGCACCGGTTCAGCATCTTCACCAGGCAATTCAAAACCTAACAAGGTTCCTAACTTATCTCCCCAGCCATACCAAACACCAATACATAAACTTGCCCAGACGACGAGTGTTATAAAAAACCATCGAGGATTAGGAAAAAAAGATTGAAACATAGGGACCGCCTATAAAACGTTTTAAATTAAATACATGTGCTCAACGTAAGGTTAGACAATTGTGGACATAATATCTACCTATACTGAAGCTTGACATCTTATTAGCTCAGTGGAAGACTGCATGTCATGTTTTTTGTGTGCCATAATACAAACAGCAGGTTTATTGACTGTGGAAGCATAGGTTAGGAAGTTGTTATTATGAAATTTTCTTTGCTGCTCCACATAGAGCGATAAAGGCCTACGCCATACCCAAAAGAAAAAGTTTCTCCAGTTATTTATAGACAAAGTTATGCCTAACTTTCAGTTATGACTGGCTTTAATTAGGAATAAATCATGCATTTTGAAGTACGTAAAGTCGTTACTAGCATCGAAGAAATTCGCATTGAAGGCGGTAAATCAACCTCTACACCTGTTAAAATGGTGGGCGTGGCGTATGTCATTAAAAACCCATGGGCAGGCCAAGGTTTTGTAGAAAACCTCCGCCCAAAAATCACTGCCGGGTGCTCTGAACTAGGTGAAGAAATGGTAGCTGCAATGCTATCTCACTTCCCTAGCGGTGACGCTATTGAGGCCTACGGTAAAGCTGCCGTGATTGGCTTAAACGGCGAAATTGAACATGCCTCTGCCATCATTCACACTTTACGTTTTGGCAACCACTATCGAGATGCCGTTAACGCAAAAAGCTTTTTAAGCTTCACCAACAAACGTGGGCCAGCTGGAACATCCATTCAAATCCCTATGATGCATAAAGACGACGCTGGCTTTCGCTCCCACTACATTACTTTAGAAATGCACATTGAAGATGCTCCATCAGCTGATGAAATCATCGTTGTACTCGGTGGATCAGATGGCGGCCGCGCGCACCCTCGCATCGGCAACCGCTATATGGATATGGAAGAAATTGCAGCAGAAAAAGCCACAGCAGAAGCCCAAGCCTAGTGGGCGCCCATTACCAAGCATAAGATAAGCCATAACCCAGTAAAAGTCCTATGGTCTTTATCCATGACATAGGTTTAGATTTAAGCCCATGGCTGATTCATTGGTCATGTACTCAATGAAAAAAATCTCACACTTCAGTTAATATACTACTTTAAACGGGGCATTAAAAAAATTTAAATATTCTGAACGTTTTAATATAAAATACAGCACATACGACCCATTGCCACTACTAATAATAGGATCCACATCATGCAACTAACCAATCCCGCACTATTTCGTCAGCAAGCTTATATTAATGGTGTTTGGTTAGATGCCGATTCAAGCGCTACTATTAAGGTAACTAACCCTGCCAATGGAGAAATCGTAGGTAGCATCCCGGATATGACTGCTGTCGAAACCGCTCGAGCAATCGAAGCAGCACGAGTAGCTATGATTAGTTGGCGTAAACAAACAGCCAAACAACGAGCGGTTATCCTGCGCCGCTGGTTCGACCTCATGATGGCCAATCAAGATGATCTTGCTAAAATCATGACCTTAGAGCAAGGTAAACCTTTAACTGAAGCCAAAGGCGAAATTGCTTACGCTGCCAGTTTTATTGACTGGTTTGCCGAAGAAGGCAAACGTACTTATGGCGATGTTATCCCTACTCATAAGGCTGATGCTCGGATCATTGTCACTAAGGAGCCTATTGGTGTAGTTGCAGCCATTACGCCATGGAACTTTCCATCTGCCATGATTACCCGCAAGTGTGGCCCAGCATTGGCTGCAGGATGTGGTTTTGTAGTACGCCCAGCAGCAGAGACTCCTTTTTCTGCCTTGGCTCTAGCCGTATTAGCAGAAGAAGCTGGTATTCCGGCTGGCGTATTTAATGTCATTACTGGTCAATCTCGCCCCATTGGTGCAGAACTAACCAGCAACCCCACTGTCCGCAAACTCACCTTCACTGGCTCCACTCCTGTGGGCAAGTTGTTAATGCAGCAATGTGCACCAACCCTAAAGAAAGTGTCTTTAGAGCTAGGTGGTAATGCTCCGTTTATCGTGTTTGACGATGCTGACCTTGACGCGGCTGTAACGGGCGCCATCGCAGGTAAATATCGTAATGCAGGCCAAACCTGCGTCTGCGTTAACCGCTTTATTGTACAAGAGGGCGTGTACGATGCCTTTATTGCTAAGTTCGCCGAGAAAGTAGCCCAACTTCAAGTAGGTAACGGCATGGACGAAGGTGTGACACAAGGCCCTATGATTAATCAGGGCGCCATTGATAAAGTAAAAGACCACATAGCAGATGCCTTAAGTAAAGGTGGCAACCTTATATGTGGCGGTACAAGCCATTCGTTGGGTGGTAGCTTCTTTACGCCTACTATTATTGGTAATGCCACCACAGACATGAAAGTCGCCACAGAAGAAACATTTGGGCCTTTAGCACCTATCTTTAAGTTTAAGGATGAAGCCCAAGCTATTGCTATGGCCAACGACACCGAATTCGGTTTAGCGGCCTATTTCTATACCCGTGATATAGGCCGTGTATGGCGTGTTGGCGAAGGTTTGGAGTATGGTATTGTAGGAATTAATGAAGGTATCATTTCCACCGAAGTGGCGCCTTTTGGTGGCGTAAAAGAATCAGGCATAGGCCGAGAAGGTTCACATTATGGCATTGAAGACTTCCTAGAAATCAAATATATGTTGATGGGCGGTTTGTAATCACCCCCATGCTATTGACTAAGGATTAACTGATGTCAGACTCAAACATGGATATAGCAAACCATTTTACATGGGCCCTGCAGGAACTTGTCACTGAGTACTGCTGGGATAGTATTTGGAGCCATGATAGTGATGGTGATGCAGCTAGGCCAACCGGCGTTGCCCATGTTCAAGCCCTTGGAACCATTGCCCTGCAGCAGATAAGATAACCTTGATATGAATTATTGTAGCCACTGTGGCTCTAGTGAATTACATAAAAAGCTACCCATAGGGGATACTCATACGCGTTTAGTATGCGTCCAGTGTAACCATGTGCACTACCACAATCCGACTATTATTTGCGGTTGTATTATCGAACAAAATGACAAAATCGCCTTGTGCTTGCGTGCTATTGAGCCTCAAAAGAACACCTGGACTATTGCTGCGGGATATCTAGAAATGGGTGAAAGCACAGAGCTTGCAGCCCAGAGGGAAACCCTGGAAGAAACGGGCATGGAGGTAAAAATACTAGGGCTTTACTCAGTATTTAATGTCCAGCACATGCATCAGGTGCATATTATTTATCGGGCTCAGTTTGTTCAACAAACCCATGAAATGGGACCAGAGTCCCTAGCTGTGGAGTGGTTCACCGAACATACATTGCCTTTAGAACAACTGGCCTATCCGGCTATAAAGACCATGCTCCTGCGCCATGCCAAAGAAAGGAAGGACGGACATTTTAGTTTATATCAAGGAGATGCCAATTCTGGCCGTCTGATTGGATTACGCCAAAACTAAATTAATTACCCTGTTTGCTTGCAAATTTAGCAATGGCCTTCATTATTAACCCTAATAAAAACCAACAGCACCGAGGCTGGGCTCATTGGTGCTATTAAAGCCTGTGGCGATTTGCTCGCCGAGCATGTGCCATCTACCCATGATCAAGACGAACTCCCTAATCACCTTGTCATCTTATAAGCTTATCAGCTAAACAAACTGAACCACACTCGTGTGTGGGTCTCGGCTTTGTTTAGCCTGGTGTAATTGCTCTAAGTAATCGGCCCAGTGCTGTTGCTGATTAATGCTAAGGTCATACAGGTAATTCCACGTGTACAAACCAGTGTCATGGCCATCATCAAATTTGAGTTGAACGGCATAGTGACCCACTCCCTCTATGCCTACAAGCTTAACTTTGCTCTTGCCCACCTGAAGCACCGCTTGATCTGGACTATGGCCCCGCACTTCTGCACTGGGTGATGAAATGCGCAGATATTCTGCAGTTAGGGTGTAGGTAACTTCCCCTGCACTTTCTGCATAGCTAAGTTCTAGAGTGTTGCTACTTTTATGAAGTTTAATCTTAGTCGGGTTCACAGGACGGATCTCGGTTAGCGTTTACGGCGAATTAAGTCGCGAATTATAAAACGGTTGGGATCTAAACCCCAAGCCACACATTGTGCCACAGGCAGGCTTTGTTTTGCCATCTGGCAGGCTAATATCTCGGCACTTAAAGGAGCACTAATGAAGCCCTTGGAGCCATGGCCAGCATTAATATAAAGCCCTGTTAAATAAGGCATGCCGTCAGCAAATTTATAATTAGCATCTTGGCGTAATTTAGCAAACCGATCTAATATCTGAGATTCATCAGCCAACTGCCCCACCATGGGCAAATAATCCGGTGTTACAGCTCTAAACCCCACCCTGCCGCCTGTGATAGAGTTTAGCCCAAGCCCCTTATTTTTGGGTAAAACGTCACTTAAACGACCCAAATTATCAGTGTGGTCTTGGACCAACAACTCCGCATCAACAGATTGTAAATTATAGCTAGCTCCTACTGCAAATACGCCTTGCTGGGCTGGTGTCACATAGCCTTCGCCACACACCACCAGCGCTGGGCTTTGTTCTGCTTCTACATAGCTTACTTGGCCACGAATGGACTTTAACGGTATAGCTTGTTTAGATAATAAGTCTTTAGCACCATTGGCGTTGGCAAGCACTACAGCATCAAATTCGTACTGGCCTGTATGGTCACCGTTTAGGTTAAGTTGCCAGCCTTGATTGAGGGTTTGTTGCATAACTTGTACGTTGGTATTAAGCCACAAATTTGCGCCACTTTGTGTGTACAAAGACTCACACCAATCTACCGGTGATACCCACCCGCTGTTGGGAAAATATAACCCCCCTGCACTAAGGGGTTGTAGGGCCAGTTTTTCTGCTTCGGTTTGATCTAACCATTGCAACCAAGACGAAGGGTATTGGCGCTTTATCACTGCCTGCATTTGAGCCACTTGTTTGGTGCTAGTGGCTAACTGTAATAAACCACAAGCTTGCCAATACTTAGAACTTACAATGCGTTTTAGCAACGCCATGCTGTGTTGAAGACCCTGTTGGTGAAACTGCCCCGCTATGGTGGCATTGTCTGGCAGTTTGGCATACAGCATACCCAGTCGATTACCTGAAGCACCACTGGCTAGCAATGGGCCTTGTTCTATGAGGGTCACATCAAAACCGCGCTGAGATAAGCTGTACGCAGTCGCTACACCACTAATACCAGCACCAATAATAGCCACCTTGCTATTTTGACTGATACCCAGATACGGACGCTGCCATGGCGGTATATAAATCGGATCCGGGCCAAGCTCTTCGCCACCAAGGTAAACATCAAACTCACCCTTAATTTGTGCTAAGGCTTGCCCAGACTCAGCTTGTACAATAATTAGCTTTACATTCCCAAAATCAAGCTGATGGAACCCTTTAATAGCTTCTGGGTATTGGCCTTGAAGTTGTAGGCTTAAAACTTTTAATTGAGGCCAATTTTGGTGTAACTGCTTAAGGTCCTCTAGGTTCAGAGGTTGCTCACAAATAGCAAGGTAGCTAAGTTGTGAAATTTGGTTTTGGTATTCCTTAGCTTGCAGCCAAAGTTTCCACGTGATTAGAAAATCTAAGCCAGCGCCAAAATCTTTATCTAATACTTGAACCGTGGCCTTTGCAGCACTCGAATCCGCATCGCTTGGTGTTAGAGTGCTTGGTAATAATGTGTGAGTGGTTGGAAATAAGTGTGAATCTAAAAAAACAGTTTTAAGTTCTTTAAACCGTTGGTCTACTTGAGTGGAAGTTTTGTGAAACTTGGCGCTTAAAGCAGCCGCAACCGTAGGTGTTGCAGCCAAACTTTGAGGATCAGAAAATGCTTTCTTGCGGTGGCTGGTTTGCATACCTCAATATTATTTATTGAGGTGATAAGCTTCATAAAGGTGAATCGACTCAGACGGCCAATCACGATACATACCTTTAGTTTTAGTAGGTAACTGCGCAATAAGGTCAACAATCTCCATACCTTTGATCACCTTCCCAAACACCGCATAGCCCGCACTGGCGGCACTTTTATCTAAGAATGGGTTATCTTGGTGATTAATAAAAAACTGAGCTGTGGCGCTATCAGGGTCGCTAGTGCGGGCCATCGCTACGGTGCCTCGCAGATTAGACAAGCCATTGTCGGCCTCATTAACAATGGGGCTTATTGTACCCGCTTTGGTTTTTTCGTTAGCACCAAAACCACCACCCTGAACCATGAATCCTGGGATAACCCGGTGAAAAATAGTCGCACTGTAATAACCAACATCCACGTAATATAAAAAATTCTTTACACTTATGGGAGCAGCTTGTGAATCCAATTCTATAATAATACTACCGTGGGTCGTTTCTAACTCAATCTTAGGGTTTTCTGCCCATAAGTTAAAACTTAGACTTAGGGCGAATATAGCCGTTAATAGTTGCTTCATAGGTTTATCCTTGTGCCGGAAAGGCTTGTTTAAACGGCTTAACCGTCACTTGAGCGTATACACCTGCAGCAACATAGGGATCCTCTGCGGCCCATGCTTGCGCAGTTGCAAGATCAGCAAATTCGGCCACCACCAAACTGCCTGTAAAACCTTCTTCAGAGGCGTGGGGGTGAGGGCCAGCTAGCGTTAACCGATGCTGTGCATCTAATGCCTTGAGCCGCTCTACATGCGCTGGCCGTGCTTCCAACCGTGCAGCTAAACTATCCTCTACATCTTGAGAAATAATGGCAAATAGCATAATTAATCCTCTGTTTCGCTGTCTTTAGGCATAAAACGAGACATGTAAACGCCTTGGGCTAGAATAAATACAAAAGTAAGGCCAAGCATGCCGAACAGTTTAAAATCGACCCAAGTAGATTCACTGTAATTAAACGCCACATATAAGTTAATGCTGCCCATGGCAGCAAAAAACACCACCCAAGCTAAATTAAGTTGACGCCAAATGTGGGTAGGCAGTTGTACACCTTTTTCCATCAACCGCTGTACCACGGGTTTTTTGCCAATAAATTGACTGCCTAAGAAACCCAAACCAAATAGCCAATTAACGATGGTAGGTTTCCACTTAATGAATTGTCCATCTTGCAGAGCCACTGTAAGGCCACCCAACACTACCACCAATACTAAGGTGATCAACTGCATTTTTTCTATTTTCTTTGTAGCCCACCAGGTGTAAGCCATTTGTAACATGGTTGCAGGAATCAGTACGGCTGTGGCAAGGATCAAATCACCCGTCATTTTATAAACAATAAAAAAGATGACGATCGGTAAAAAGTCGACAAGTAGTTTCATCAATAGGGGTTCTCTTTTTCACTCAGACTTTGTGACTGATTAGCCAAAGTGCATAGAATGTTAGGTTAATTAAGCT
>TARA_B110000238_G_scaffold198283_1_pt1 | contig 19340 bp, 41 predicted proteins | sample TARA_B110000238 | Tara Oceans TARA_B110000238 (sample SAMEA4397569) | marine metagenome | biome: Polar Biome; feature: [SRF] surface water layer (ENVO:00010504); material: water (ENVO:00002006), including particulate matter (ENVO:01000060) such as... | depth 5 m | reverse complement strand
ATTCTGTGCCAAGTGTTATACTGAACGTCATAAAGTTTCCTATACCAAAACAAGAAAATATATGGATTGATTTCAGACATGATATACCTAGAATAGATTACACAGAAAAAGACTGGTCTTCTATGAAAGGTAAGATAGTTCTTATTGGTACAACTTTTCAAGGTTCTACTTTTGTTCTCACACCAGATGGTCTAAAGAATACACACGAGATAATGGCATTGTCAACAGAAACCTTATTGTCAGGTAAATTTATATCAAGACCTGAATGGATTATATACGTAGAGTTTGCTGTAATGATTATAGGAATGGGCCTATTCATATTATTGATACCTAGACTTGGTATAGTAATGTCACTTGTGCCATTTATACTATACAACATATTAATCATATTGTCAAGTTTTTATTTATTTAAGTCATATTTGTACTTGACAAATTGGTTATATCCTGTTATAATGGGCTGTATAATATTCTCACATTTAATATACAATAATTTTATTAGAGAGAATAGATTAAAATTACAAATTAAAAAACAATTTGAACATTATCTTTCGCCAGATATGGTCAAGAAATTACAAGATAATCCTAGTCTATTAAAACTAGGTGGCGAAACAAGAGAGTTAACTTTTCTATTCTGTGACATAAGAGGGTTTACTACTATATCAGAAAAGTATCAAAAGAAACCACAGGAATTAACAAAACTTATCAATGCATTTCTAACACCAATGACTAATATTATTCTAAAGTCAGGTGGGACAATTGATAAATATATGGGAGATTGTATCATGGCGTTTTGGAACGCACCACTTGACTGTCCTAATCATCAACATAAAGCAATTATAGCTGCTAAGATTATGAGAGAAACTATGAGAAAATTGAACTTAGGTTTTAAAATAGGCATTGGTATTAATAGTGGTAAAGCAGTTGTGGGTAACATGGGAAGCAATCAAAGATTTGATTATTCAGTACTAGGTGACGCAGTTAACTTAGCGAGTAGATTAGAGGGACAAAGTAAAGAATTTAACACAACAATTGTAGTAGGTGAAGACACATACAAAGAGGTAAAAGAGTTACATAAAAGAATGTACAAATTAGGTAGTGTAACTGTCAAGGGTAAATCTAATAAAGTTAAAATATATTCAATAAAATGATTAAAGACAGACGTATAGAACCAGAGATAGACGAAGGAACACAAAAGTTCTTTAATAAACTCATATTGATTTTAATAGTTCTTAATATACTCATAGGTGTTCCAACAATATATGATATATATTTTTATGAACATACACCAAAGGTATATAGAGATACATCAACAATACAAACAAACGAGATATAATTTATAAGCCAAAAGTTAAATCAACACAAATGGAGGGTTATGACTTTACTTCAAAAGAGAAAGTTAAGACTAATAGGAAAAAGGATAATAAGAAATGATAAAAAACTCAAATTGTACATACTCAACTTACACTGGCTCAAGATCAAAAAACAAAAACTTCGTAGGCGAAAAAAGACACTGATAAAACTATATAAAATGAAAAGAATTTACACGATTAGGTCAATGTTAAGGTCAGCATAAAAATAAATATAACATAGGTTATTGATAAGTTAAAATAGTATAAAGACGTTATATCGGCGTACACCCACTAGGGAAATAAACTTATACTAACCAACTAAATAGGACAACATGGCAGAAAACACACACACAGATATTAAGGTTCAATTAGAATCCCTTAAAAAGGACATAGAGAACGTTAACAGTATTCAAGGCCGTTTAGACACAGCCATTGATAAGTTGACAGATGTTTCTACTTGTGTTAAGTCTATGTTGGCAGTACACGAAGAAAAAATACAAAGACAGGAACAGATAGACGAAGTTATCTTCGATAAACTTAAAGATAAACAAAGAGAGATAGATGATATCCACAAAGAATTGAAAACAGATATTGAACTGTCCGAAAAACGACTACTGATTGAATTAAAGTCATTAAAGAATGACATAAATGCTAGAGTAGGTATGTTAGAGAAATATAAATGGCTTATACTAGGTGCTTCTATTGTAATAGGCTTCACATTAGAAGGCAATTTCTCACAAATTTTACAAATGTTATCAGATTAGACTTGACTTTTTGATCCACTTGTGTTATATTATAGTCTGTTATGTCAAGTTATATAGACCTGAAATTTATTACAAACATTTCAAGTAGATTAGGTCAGTTTAAGAAGAAAACTGATTACCTATTCAACTTTAGATGTCCTCATTGTGGAGACTCACAAAAGTCCAAGACAAAGGCAAGAGCATATTTTTATAGAGTTAAAAATGATATGTTCTTTAAATGTCATAATTGTGGACAAGGCCAAAGTTTATCCAATTTTATAAAAATGATTGATCCTAAACTGTATGAACAATACCTTTTAGAAAGATATAAGAAATCGGCACCAGCGACACCGAAACCAGAGTTTGAATTTGAACCTGTAAAGTTTAAAGACACAACTCTACTAGATGATTTGAAAAGGATCAGTGGTCTAACGCCAGACCACCCTGCTAGATTATATTGTGAAAACAGAAAGATACCTGAAAAGTATTTTGATATACTGTATCTTGCTGAAAAGTTTATGACTTTAGTTAATAAAGTTAAACCTGATACTTATAAAGTTACTAAAGATCAACCAAGATTAATAATACCCTTTTATGATACAAAAGGTGAAATGTTTGCTTTTCAAGGTCGTGCCTTTGGTAATGAACAACCAAAATACTTAACGGTAAAGTTAGATGAAGAAAAACAAAAAATTTACGGTTTGGAAAGAGTTAACTTTCAACGACAGGTTTATATCGTTGAAGGTCCGATTGATAGTCTATTTATTGATAATTGTCTGGCAGCTGGTGGTGCAGATTTAATATTAAAAAACAAAATACCAAAAGAACAAATCACATACATATACGATAACGAGCCAAGAAACAAAGAGATAGTCAATAGAATGAGTAAAGTGATAGAACAAGAATTCAATATAGTTGTATGGCCAAATGACATGCGTCATAAAGACATTAATGATATGATTGTTGCAGGGTTGACTAAACAAGAGATTTCTGATATTATAAGTACTAACACCTACTCAAAGTTGAGTGCTCTTACTAAACTTAATTACTGGAAAAAAATATAAAAAGGGAAAAATATGGTAGAAAAACAAATAATAAATGTAGTTAAACGTGGCGTAAGAGGAAAAGAACCCCTTAATATAGAAAAGATACATGAAATGGTTGAGTATGCCTGTGAAGATATAAAAGGTGTATCATCATCTCAGGTAGAGATGTCAAGTGGCCTACAATTCTTTGATGGTATTTCAACAGATGATATACAACAGATTCTAATTAAGTCAGCGGCTGATTTAATTTCACTAGACAATCCAAACTACCAATATGTGGCAGCTAGGTTGTTATTATATTCATTGAGAAAAACAGTAATCAATAAACTTTGGGATCACCCTCACATTTATAGTCATGTAAAAAAAGGTGTAGAACTAAAAGTATATGATGAAAATATTTTAAATTGGTATGACGAAAAAGATTTTGATAGAATGGAAAATTGGATTAACCATGACCGAGATTATACCTTTACATATGCCGGATTAAGACAAGTTATTGACAAGTATCTAGTACAAGATAGATCAAATGGTAATATATTTGAAACACCACAGTTTATGTATATGATGATTGCTGCTACTGTATTTGCTCAGTATCCAAAAACAAAAAGGATGATTTATGTTAAAAAATATTATGATGCTATTTCACAATTTAAAATCAATATACCGACACCGGTTATGGCCGGTGTTAGAACACCTATTAGACAGTATGCTAGTTGTGTGTTGGTTGATGTTGATGATACTTTGGGTAGTATTTTTTCTAGTGATATGGCTATTGGACGTTATGTTGCACAAAGGGCTGGCATTGGTATTAATGCTGGTAGAATACGAGGTATCAATGCGAGGATACGAGGCGGTGAAGTACAACACACCGGCGTTATTCCATTCCTTAAGAAATTTGAGGCAACAGTTAAGTGCTGTACTCAAAACGGAGTACGGGGCGGTTCGGCTACTGTTCACTTCCCTATTTGGCACCAAGAAATAGAAGATATTATTGTACTAAAAAACAACAAAGGTACAGAGGATAACCGAGTTAGAAAATTAGATTACTCTATTCAATTATCAAAAATATTTTATGAGAGATTTATAAGAGAAGAAGATATAACTTTGTTTTCACCACATGAAGTGCCTGAACTATATGAGGCATGGGGTACACCTGAGTTTGATGAACTTTATGAAAAGGCTGAAAGAAAAACTAGTGTTAAGAAAAAGAAAATTAATGCTCAAGTTTTATTTGGTAGTATTTTAAAAGAAAGAGCAGAAACAGGTAGGATTTATATTATGAATATAGATCACTGTAACTCTCACTCATCATTTAAAGACCTAATTAGAATGTCGAATCTTTGTCAGGAGATTACATTACCTACTGACCCTATTGACCATATAGATGGAGAAGGAGAGATTGCCTTGTGTATTCTATCTGCCATCAATGTAGGTACAGTAGATAAGAGGGATGAATTAGAAAGTTTATGTGATTTAGCAGTAAGAAGTTTAGATGAAATTATAGATCATCAACAATATCCTGTTAAGGCTGCCGAAATATCTACAAAGGCAAGAAGAAGTTTAGGTATAGGTTATATTGGCCTTGCTCACTATCTAGCTAAAAAAGGTTATACATATGACCAAAAATTAGCGTGGCGTCAAGTAGATAAACTAACAGAGGCGTTTCAGTATTATCTTTTAAAGGCAAGTAACGAAGTTTCTAAAGAAAAAGGTCCTTGTGAATACTTTAATAGAACAAAATATTCTGATGGTATCTTACCAATAGACACTTACAAGAAAGAGGTAGATGAGGTTGTAACCAGAAATCTAACTTATGATTGGGAGAGTTTAAGGAAAGAAATAAAAGAGTCAGGTCTACGACATAGCACCCTTTCTGCTCAAATGCCATCAGAATCCTCTAGTGTGGTTTCAAATGCTACTAACGGTATTGAACCACCTAGAGATTATTTAAGTGTTAAGAAAAGTAAGAAAGGTCCATTAAAACAAGTGGTGCCTGATTACAAAAAACTAAAAAGTAATTATACTTTATTATGGGATATGAAATCGAATGAGGGATATATAAATGTAGTTGCCGTAATGCAAAAGTATTTTGACCAGTCCATATCAGGTAATTGGTCATATAATCCAGAGAACTATGAAGACAATCAAGTACCTGTATCTGTCATGGCACAAGACCTATTGACAACATACAGATTAGGTTGGAAGACATCATATTATCAGAATACATATGACGCCAAGAGAGATATAGACGAACCAGCACACCCTATAGGGTTTGTTGATAATGTACCTGAAGATAAACCAATTGAAGATGATGAAAACTGTGATTCTTGTACAATATAAATACACTAGAAAAGGACTATAAAAAAAATGAGTAAATCAGTATTAAATAAGAGTAAAACAGTAGATTTCACAAAACAACCAATGTTTTTTGGTGAGGATTTACAAATACAGAGATACGACACAATGAAGTATCCTATATTTGATAAGTTAACACAACAACAGTTAGGTTACTTTTGGAGACCTGAAGAAGTATCTTTACAAAAAGATAGAAATGATTACCTTGATTTGAGTACTGAACAAAAGTTTATTTTTACATCTAATCTAAAGTATCAAACAATGTTAGATAGTGTACAAGGCCGTGGCCCCTGTCTGGCCTTTTTACCGTTTGTATCTTTACCAGAGTTAGAAGGTGCCATTGTAGCATGGGACTTTATGGAAACCATTCATAGTAGAAGCTATACATACATTATTAAAAATTTATACTCAAACCCTAGTGAAGTATTTGATACGATTATACAAGATGAAAAGATTGAAAAAAGAGCAAATTCAGTTACAAAAACTTATGATAATCTAATCAAACTAGGTTATCAGTGGACATTAACACCAGATAAAGTTGATATGTATGAATTAAAGAAAAGTTTATATCTTGCTATGGTATCAGTAAACATATTAGAAGGCTTAAGATTTTATGTATCGTTTGCTTGTAGTTTTGCTTTTGGTGAACTAAAGAAACTAGAGGGCTCTGCTAAGATTATATCATTTATTGCTAGAGATGAAAGTCAACATTTGGCTATGTCCCAAAAGGTCATAAACAACTGGAAAGATTATGAAAATGATAAAGAGATGTTAAAGATCATTAAAGATACAGAGAAAGAAGTTTATAAAATGTATGATGATGCCGTACAGGAAGAGAAACGTTGGGCAACTTATCTATTCTCAAAAGGTTCTATGATCGGATTATCAGAAAAATTATTACACCAATTTGTAGAATTTATGGCAAATAGAAGAATGAAAGCCATACAATTAACACCTACTTACGATCAGAAAACCAATCCATTACCATGGGTTGACCATTGGTTAAATAGTAGATCAACACAAAATGCTCCACAAGAAACAGAAATAGAATCTTATGTTATCGGTGGTATCAAACAAGACGTAAAGAAAGATCAATTTAAATCTTTTAAACTATAATGATTGAAAAAAGACAAAAAACTTGTACTAATTGTGAAACTAAATATACAGTAGAATGGGATATTGAGGTACAAGACCTTGAACCATTAACTTGTCCATTCTGTGGACGTGAAGTAGAGGAAATTGAAGATGATGACGAAGAACAAACAATCTGGACAAACCAATCCGAAGACGATAATTGGAATTGATTATAGTTTAACAAGTCCTGCCATTTGTATTACAACAGATTTTATATTTGAAAACAGTAAGTTTTTTTATTTAACAAATAAGAAAAAGTATATTGGTCCTATGGCCAAAAATATTATAGGTACGGAACACAAAGAATACGATACACCTATTAAACGATTTAGTCAAATATCAGATTGGGTATATGAACTAATAGAGGACACCATACACACAGAGCAGTTAGTTTACATAGAGGGATATTCCTTTGGATCAAAAGGACAAGGCATATTCCAGATAGCAGAGAACTGTGGTATTCTAAAGTATAGATTACAAGAGTTTAATATACATTACGATACTGTTGTTCCTAGTGTAGTAAAAAAAGGTGCCACTGGAAAAGGTAATGCTGATAAGGATATGATGTATGAATTCTTTTCTAAAGAAACAAAGACGGACTTAAAAAAAGTATTTGATACAGTAAAGGTTGGTAACCCTATATCAGATATTGTCGATAGCTATTATATAGCAAAAGTTGGTTACCAAAACTCACCAAAACACCTGTAAATATCAAAAAAGTCACCCTTCGAGGAAAAAGTAACGACAAGAGGCTATAATACAGCTATCGGTATACTTTGTTCTGGTTTCGTTCTACTAAAAAACAAGTAAAATCAACAAAAAATAACGCTTGACAGATAGGCTATTTTCTGATAGGATAGTAGTATGAATAACAAAGAAAAACAAATAAAACTTAAACTGTTAATTAAACGGCTTGACAATGTGAACAAAATAGTATATAATAACCCTACTATGTCAATGTTCAACCAATCAAAATTAATTAAGAAGATGAACGAAGAACAAAATTTGTATTATAAAAACACAACAAAGGAGAAAACACTATGTCAAAAGTAAAACAATGGGCTGAAGATACAGCCGAGAAAGCAGTAGATAATGTAGTCTTTAAATTAAAAGATGGTCAGATTGATCTTACAACTGCTGTTGAAGAAGTAAAGAAGATAGACAACCTAGAAATGGTTGGTATCACAGAGGACAATGTTGAAGAAGTATTACTTACGGAAAGTAAATAATGAATAAAACTTTTAATGTATGTTATTTGAGAGAGTATTCGGATCCAGAGGTTGGTGGTGAATACTTTTACTCTTATGAAACTGTATATAGAAATGTGCCTATGAAGTTTAAAAAGAAATTTAATGATAAGACAAAACAAAAGATGGTTAAGTTTTTAGATTCTAACTATAAAGAAACAGCAACTAACTATCAAAATATATCTAAAGTAGAACTTATAGATGAAGAACAATATTACACAACATACGAAGATATGTGGCCAATTGAAGCTGAAGGTGACAGAAAAATGTGGCAAGATTATGGACAACAGTATGATAGACAATCTTTAAGAAAAGACTTTAATAAAAAACTAACAAATAGAAAAGTATTAAATTATAATGATAAGAGGTTAAACTAATGAAAAATAAAAGAAATAAATTAGAAAGAAAATTAGATGAATATAATCATACAATGGAATTGATTAGAACAATTGTTCCATTAGTTATATTAGTTCTTCAAGTTATTATATTGGTAAGAATTATATGAAATACGGTGAAGACAAGATAGTAAAAGAAATAGGCAAATATATTGAATCAACATATGGTCAACACTACAGTACCACAAAAGATGGTTTTCAAGTACAAGATATGTTAAGACAATTAGATATTGATAAGGATTTCTGCCAGGCTAATGCCATTAAATATCTTTGTAGATATGGTAAGAAAGATGGTAAGAATAGAAAAGATTTATTAAAGGCGATACATTATATCGTATTATTAATGAGTAGTGAAGATACAGCAACAAAGGACGTAGATGGATAAAAATAATATAGATATACTTAAATATGGTGATCTGGATTTACCGGTAACTGATTGTAAAGTTTGTTTTACCAATAAATTTGGAAAGAAATATGATATTGAACTAACACGTTTAATACAAGTATTTAATAATAACGTATGGGAGAATAGCAAAAGTGTCAAATAAAGATAACAACAAATTACAAGAAGCATTTAATGATTTGTATAAACATACACTTATGTTAGGTTTACAATATAATTGGGAAATAATTGCTGCTACATTAATCACAATAGGATTAAGATTGTATAAAACAGTACTAAATGACGAAGATTATGATTCTATGATGAGAACAATAGTCAAAAGTATACCAGAAATACAAAAATTTGAAGACACAACATTACATTAACAAATAGGAGAAAATATGGACACACAAACAGATATAGTTTTAGTAAAAGAAGATTTAGGTAAAAATCTATACAGAAAGAAGACTTATTATACTCTGGTAATAGAACAAGAGGTATTAGCAAATACTAAAGATGAAGCTGATAAAAAATTAAGTGACAATGGTATAGACCACTCACAAATAAACCACGAGATCACAGAAACCAAAGATGGTGTTGAAACCTATATGGTTGACGCCAACTATACAGATTCAGATACAACAGAATATCTTGGTAAAGTATCTTATACAGATGATGAGTATGCTGAAGAAAATGGTGATGTTGAGATTGATCAATATGCTGATGAGGTTAAAAATGATGATGAATTTGATAAATGGGCTACGAATCAGTCAAATTTAGAAGATTCAATACAACTAGAAATTGATTCAGAGTCAGAAAAGTAAGTAAAATCAATGCTTTTTAAAGGGTTGACAAATACACCATTTTCTGATAGGATATAGACTATTAACACTAACAAAAGGACATAATATATGAGTTACTTATACACTAAAGAACAACTATTCAACGAGTTCAAAGACGTTACTAAAAAAGATCAAAGTAAGAATAAAGAAACTTACACAAATAGAATCTCTTATCTTACTGCTTTGAAAGAAGATATGATCAAAGTACCTAGAAATTTCAGTAATATGTCAATCAAACCAGAACAACTACAGAATTTGATTGATGATTGGTCGGCTCCTAACCCGAGAGATGCAACATATATGAGAGTTTTTAATATGACATACGCTGAGAAAAAAGCTGAAGAAGAAGCTGAGTATTTTGACTTGACTAAAAAAGAAAAAGTATATGCTCCCAAAAAGAAAAAAGAAGAAGATATAAAATATAACTAATGTTAACTAAAATCGAAAAATTAAATAAGTTGAGAGAAGACTACGATAATTATTGTAGATCATTAGGTGTCAATATTGACTCTGATTACAACTCATTTGGTGGTTACGATATGCCAAATTACATTTGTAGGCCATCAGTTCCTACAAGTGATAGAATAGTAGGTGATACTAAAAAGAGAATTTATTCCACACAGTTACCTGCTGGCAAAACAATTAGTGTGGCGTATAACAAAGGTCCTTATATGATTGTTGATTCTGAGGATTTTAAAACTATGGGAAGAAAAATATGAGAACAATAAAGGCATTTTTAGTAAAAATGATATACCATTATTCAACTTATTTAACAAGTTGGTCTTGGCAGAAGCTATATAAAAATAAAAATAGTTTAGGTTATAAAAAAGGAAAAAAATAGTATGAAAACAATGATGATGTTAACCATTGCCGTCTTAATGACTATGACAATGGCAAAGAGCGATGAAACAATTGATACAAAAGTAAAAAACTATATTGTTAAAGAGTGGACAGATACTAAAGAGTATCAAAAAGCTTCTTGGCAAAAAGGTAAAGAACAAAATGCTAAGAATTGGACAAAGATTAAAAATCTATTTACAAAGGTAAAAAATAATGTTACACAAGATTAGTGATTTTTGTTTAAAGATTGATGGTCTTAAAAAGACTAGTGATAGATTGTATAATCTAAAATACAATAATCCAAAGACGCCTGATAGGGATGCCGAAGTTGGTGAACTAATTGATGATATTCAGGCGACTTGTTTAGTAATTGCTAAAGATGAAAAACCTTATGACAAATAAAGATATAACTATAAAACAATTAGAAGAACAGAAAAAAGAAATAAACGAGAAGTTAGAACACTACGAGTTTAATGGTCCATCTATAAAGGTACAACAATTAGAAGATGATCTTTTTGAAGTAAACGATACAATAAAGAAATTAAATGCCTAGAATACTATTAATATTAATTGCTGGTGTACTATTAACCAATTGTACAGCCAATAGATCAACAGTTGGTGCCACATTGGGTGGAGCAACGTCCACAACTGCTTGTGTGAGTTTAGGTGTTACAGATCCATATGTTATTGGTGGTTGTGCTTTAGTAGGTGCCTTTAAAGGTGCTGATATTATGTATAAATCAGACTATGATGTACACAATGCCGTATTTGTAGATCATTTAAATACAGGTCCGTCAAAACAATCATATACAAATTGGTATAATCAGAAATCAGGTAATAGTGGTATTATCAAAACAAGTAGCTCTTACATGAAAGGTCCGTTAAAATGTAAAGATTATGACGCTACAGTTGATATTACACAACAATGGCCGTTAGTTGGAATTGGAAGTCCAAATAGAAAAGCAGTGTTTGGTACAGCATGTCAGTTACCAGACGGAAGATGGATTGAGGGTTAATGAGAAAAGTATTTTTAATAATGATGGCACTATTCATTACATCAATAGTTATTAATGAAGTGTATTCAGCAGAAACTAAATTTGGATATAAAATTGAACCTAAAGGTGTAGAGGCTGACTTATCAGGTAAAACGGCAAAAGTACTTGCTGTAGTAGAAGGCGATACAATATATTTTGAAGATGGTACAAGTATTAAAGAAAGTGAGTTTACAGAAACAGTAAGTAAAACTGAAAAAATATTAGACAAGTTAGAGAAGATAGAACTAGCTAAAGGTAAAATTAAGTATGACAAGATTAAGATTATATCACCTGAACGAAATAGTGGAACAGATCAATACTGTTTTGTTAAAGTAGTAATTAAACAAGTAGGTGATACTATTATTAAAGAAGAAATTTTGGAGTGTGCTGATGGCCGTAAGACATTTGATGGACCTAGTTATTGGGAATTATTTGCTCAATTCTATTACCGTGATGTGTCTGCTCCCGAATACTGCCGATGGTATAGTCGGGCAAATCATGTCTTTAAAACACCAGGAAAGACTTGTTTAAAAATAGATGGTGAATGGGAGGTTAGATGATTAAGAATATAATAATATCATTACTTCTACTTGTGATTGTGTTAGATGTTAGTCCTAATGAGTTTTTAGACTATATTACGATTGGACTTGACAAATTACAGGATTTAGTATATAATGTAAAAAGTGAGGTTAATTAATTATGAATAAAATGATAAAACTAGTATCAGTTGTAGTAGCAGGCCTATTAGTGGCTAACTGTTCAGCAACTTATAAGATGAAGAGTGAGAAAGGCAAAGTATTAAACCAAGTACCAAAATGGTATATGGCTGACTTCTCGGAAAAGAAGGCGTGTGATACACCAACGTTTGGTAAAGATAAAGAAAAAATATGTATTTTCGGTGTTGGTACTGCTGTATCTCCAGACCTTAATCTAGCAATAGAAAAAGGTATGATGATAGCAAAGGCAGAGTTAGCCGACATTATCAAAGGCGAAATGAATAAGTCTAGTAAACAATTCATTACTGAACTAGGAAAGAACAATAACAAGACAACTGTATCAGAGGTTGAGTCTACAATTGTAAACTTAATTAAAGAAACACCAGTTAGAGGTTATGAAATCTTTGCTAAAGATGTAACTATTACTAAAAACGGATATTACAGAGCTTGGCTTGGTTTAAGATTGCCAATGGGTGAATACAATAAAATGTACAATTTCACAATTGAAGAAGCTGTAGACTCTTATAACGTTAAGATGAAAGCTAATATAGCTTATGACAACTTAATGAAAGTAAAGAATGAAGATAGTAATATACAGTAAAAACAATTGTCAGTTTTGTAACAAGGCGAAGCATATGATTAAATCGCTTGGCCTTGAATACGAAGAAAAGTCATTAGAGAAAGACTTTGATTCAGACACTACAAAATTAATAGAAGATATTGGTAAACCAGTAAGAACTATGCCACAAATTAAGATTGATGGGCAACTTATTGGAGGTTATAATCAGTTAATAGAACACTTTGCTGATAAAGGTAAAGTTAACTTTAAGGGTGAAATTATATAGTGCCAAATGATAAACTGCCACCAAAAGACAACATTATTTTGTTTCCTTCAAATAAAATTGTAGAGAAACCTGGTATTACAAAACCACCATCAAATAATGAATATGTCAAAAGAATACGACAGAAACAAACAAAAGAGTTTGTTGAAACAGCAGTTGATGATATTAGTATGAACTTATTAAGACAATTATATGACCTTGCCGTTAAAACGGAAAAACAATCATTTACAAGAGATTTAGCAATGGTTGTTGATATGATTAGAGGTTTAGTTTATAGAGATTTTGACATGCCACATCCTTCTCAAAAACTATCAGAAAAGTTGGTACAATTAAAGAAGAATCAAGGCAGTGCTTTGTCAGCTAGAATAGATTATAGTAGTGTAATTGATAAACCAGCAAAGACTAATAAGCCATTGAGTAAAGATGTAAAAGAAGATTTAAAGGATCTAAATGATTCAACAATGTTTGAAGGAGAAAATTTAGATGATTAACAGAATTCTTACGAGAATCGCCTCAGCAGGTTGTAAAATAGTATTAAATAATACAATTGAAAAGGAGATAAATCATGTTTGGTTTAACTAAAAAAACAAATAACGAAACTAGAGGAAGAAAAAAAATGTCTAAAAAAGATAAAATTCTTAATCTATTACAAAGAGGTCAATCAGTATCTTGGAAAGCTTTAAATACCACTTACGGTCTAAAGTCACCTAGGTCTATGGTTGATACTTTAAGAGCTGAAGGTTTTATGATCTACGGTTCAAAATCAAAAGGTAACCATGTGTACAGATTAGGTACACCTACTAGAGCTATTATATCAGCAGGTATCAAAGCCCTATACGGAACACCTTTTAAATACGACAATGCTAGCACAGTTGCTCCTACAAAAGCAACAGTAGCTTCTATTGACGCCTAGTAATTATATGGGGGCCTTCGGGCCCCTATACCACTATGACAGTTAGTACAGGTCTTGGTCTATTTTTTATAGGCACATTATTAACAATAATTGTTTTAGCTATTGCTTTTCATATAGGTAGTAGACCTTTAGAAAAAAAAGAACAAGAATTAAACGAAGCAGAAAAGACAATTTTAAAACTAATTAAAATAAAAGAATTATAAATGATACTAGTCGATTTAAACCAAATACTAATTTCAAACCTAATGGCTCAAGTAAGAGGCAAAGGTGATGTAAAACCAAATAAAGATATGATTAGACATATGGTCTTAAATTCTTTGAGAGGTTTTAATATGAAATTTAAAGAAGAATATGGCACAATGGTATTATGTTCAGACGCTGCTAATCCATGGCGTAGAGATTTCTTCCCACAATACAAACATAGTAGAAAAATGTCCAGACAAGATGGTCCATTTGATTGGGATAATATATTTAAGATTATAACGGAAGTTAAAGATGAAATATCTAAAAACTTTCCATACATAATGATGTATGTTGAGAACTGTGAGGCTGATGATATAATAGCCGTACTAGTAAAAGAACAAACGGAAGACAAGTACCTAGTTGTTTCAGGTGATAAGGACTTTATACAACTACACCACTATGGTAATGTGTATCAGTGGTCGCCTTTCTTAAAAGGTTTTATAGGTGAACAAGAGGATCCTGTAAAATTTTTGAGAGAACAAATTATTAAAGGTGATAGATCAGATGGTGTACCTAACATATTAAGTCCAGATGATATTTTTGTAACAGGTGAAAGACAAAAACCTATTACGAAAAAGAAACTAGAAGAGTGGTCAAATATTGAAAATATACCATTAGGTTCAGAAACCAAAAAGAATTTCAATAGAAATAAGAAGTTAATCGATCTATCACAGATACCATTAACGATACAGGAAAATATTATAAATAAGTACAAAGGATATAAAGTACCAAGCAGGTCGCTCCTGTTACCATACTTTATTGAAAATAAAATGAAGTCAATGATGGAAGTCATATCTGACTTTTAAAACATATATGGAGTAAATAATGGCCGAACAACAAAACCAAAACCCACACTTAATTAGTAAAAAAGCTATGTCAGTTATGTCTAACACCAAAGGATCGTCAGACGAAACTGTACATGAAATTTTTACTAAAATTAATAACGCTAAAGATAAACCTAAAAAGATTGAAGTATTAAAAAGATATGATACAACTTACATTAGACAAATCTTAAAGGCAGCCTTTGATCCTAAAATAAAATGGGTCTTACCAGAAGGAACACCTCCTTACATTGCTAATGAGTCACCAGTTGGTACGGAACACAGTTTATTAAAAAATGAGGCAAGAAGATTGTACTTGTTTATTGAAGGTGGCGACAATACAGTTAACAAAACAAGAAAAGAAACTTTGTTTATACAAATGTTAGAAGGCTTACATAAGACAGAAGCTGAATTATTAATAAATGTAAAAAACAAGACTTTAAATAAAACTTATAAAGGTCTAACTGAACAATTAGTAAAGGAAACTTTTGATTGGAATGATGACTTTATGAGGAATACCAAATAATTCTAACGAATCACATGGTCGGAGCTCTTCCGGCCATGCCAAAACCCTTACCTCCCAACGAAAAATAGTGCTTGACTTTATAGTCTTTTTATGGTATCCTATACCAATAAATATAAGGAGAATATACTATGAAGAAATACTTGATTACAATGACAATTATAATGGCAACATTATGGTTCGGTCTAACGAGTTTTATGAACTCAGCGATGGCTAATGATTATAATAAGGCTGTAATTGGCCATGTTATACAATCTAAAGTTAATGGTATTGATGTAGATACTCAAAAATTATTAGAGTATGAAATGTCAAAACTAGGACACCAATTTGCTTTAGAGTCAATACAGATTATACAAGCTTATTTACCTGCTATACTTGATGGTCTATTAGCTGAAATGAGATTAAAAGCAGACAAAGAATATAAATGTTCTTTACTAAAAGATACTGATATACAGGATGATTGTAAGTGATTTTTTTTATCTTAATCAATAAGGAGAATAATGTCAAATCAGAGGGTCAAAAGAATACTAAAGAGGGAACTATCAAAGAGAACGAAGTACAAAACAACGTACAAAGATATTAAATATTATTTTATAATGATTAATAAAGTAGTATTTAAAAATAAACTATCTCCCTTTAATGAGATTCTAATTAAGAATATCAGATACCCAAAAATTACATGTATGGGTCAGGTTGTGGCATGGGAGTGGAAGAGAAAAGGTACAAGACAGTTTCATTTAGAAATGTTACCTTACTACAGAGATAAAAGAGAATTCGTTGACACGTTAGGACACGAAATGGTCCATCTATATCAAATGGCTAATATAGGTGATACAGGAAATCATAATAAGATTTTCTATAGTTTCAGACCAAAATTAAATAAAATTGGCCTTGATTTATAATGAAAGAGAGAGTGATTGATGAGTAGAAAAGTAAAAGAGTTAGACCCTTATATTAAAAGTAGAATCGGTGAGGCGATAATAAAGTTAAGAGAACTGTCAAAACTATCAAACTTACCAGGTACAAGTACCGTATATTATGAAGGTAATTGGATAATGGACATCTATAATAACTATACAGAAAAACAAGCAGAGAAAATATTTGATACAGCTAAATCATATGTTGGCGAGTTAGATTTTTTTCAACATAAGACGAACTATACTTATGATAATGTTGATGATACACCTATTCAATCATATGAGTATATTGCGAGAAAAAAATGAAATCATTTAAAGCTGTAATTAGAACATTGATGGTAACAACCATTGTTGTATTTTTTACACTCACATTTTATGAATATAAAAACCAAGTCATTGGTCAAGCTGAGGCAAGTGTTCCTAAAAAGCCAAATTTTGAACATGACAACAACCAACAGTTTATAAAAAATGTTAAACAATGTGTTGAGTATGTTTATTTTTATGATAATGTACCAGAGGTAAACTTGGAACTATTATTGGCTCAGGCCGCTTTAGAGAGTGGCTGGGGAAACAGTAGATTTGCCAGAGTTGGTAAAAACCTATTTGGTATTAGAACATATGACTTAAAAGAACCACATATGTTACCATCAAACAATCCAAAGAAGTGGGGTGTTAAAGTTTATGAACATGAATGTTATAGTGTAAGAAATTACATAAGTATACTAAATAATGGTGGTGCTTATGGGAAGTACAGAAAATTAAGAGAAGATGGTATAGATGATCCATTTATATTAGTTGATACACTTGAAGCTTATGCTAGTGATGATAACTATTTCTCTAAAATCAAAAGTATATTAACCAAAATTAGAAAAGAATATAATTAATGTTTTTAACAATATTAACCTTTTTATCGGCCATATCTATATCAGTTATAGCGGCTGGGTATTCAATCATTGGACTAGCAACATTGTTTGCTGGCGCTGTGATACCTATTATTGCTATGGGTTCAGCACTAGAAGTTGGTAAGTTAGTAGCGGCCAGTTGGCTATACCACAATTGGAATAGTGATGTACCAAGACTATTAAAAGCATATCTATTTGGCGCCATTATAATATTAGTATTCATTACATCTATGGGTATCTTTGGATTTCTATCTAAAGCACACCTAGATCAGGTCAAACCAACATCAAGTAACAACATTAAAATAGAATTATTAAACAATCAAATTAAGTCACAACAACTTATTATTGATAGATCACAAAAGACATTAACACTATTAGACAAGGCATTAGAAGTTTACATAGATAAAGAATTTGTAACTAGAGGTCTAAAAGAAAGAAAGAAACAAGAACCAGAGAGATTAGAATTAAACACAGCAATCAAAGAATCAAGTAATGAGATTGATAAACTATCAGAAAAAAAAGGTGTGTTAAGTTTAGAACAAAACAAAATAGAGGCTGAAGTAGGACCTATCAAATATGTGGCAGAGTTGATCTATGGTGAGAACGCTGAAGATAATTTTGATAGTGCTGTTCGTATAGTGATATTGATACTCATATTTGTATTTGATCCATTAGCTGTACTTCTATTGATAGCGGCCAATATATCATTAAGACAATGGCGAATGGGAAAACAATCTATTAAACTACAAAAAGAAATTAATCTACAAGATAAATTGAATAAACAAAAGAAAAGATTAGACAAGTTAGGTAAGAAACAAAGAAATTACAAAAAGATGGTGGCGACCATGGGAGAGTTCAAGGACATGTCTCCTGACGAGATTAAACTCAAAATAGACCAAATATATGATTGGAATGACAAAGGTTAGTATTATATTATTCATTGCTGTGATTCTATCAGGTTGTATGAAAACCACCTGTGTAACCGATACTCATTGTGAGAAAAAGGTTGATTGGAATAATCCTAAGTTTTCAATAATGAGAACCATATTAACAAATGGCACAAATCTGGGAAAATAGAGGCTTGACAAGTGCCTCATAATGTGATATATTATATACCATGGAAACAAAAATACACATACCAATAGAAATACAAAAATTAAACAAGTTAGCACAGGCATGTAAGAGTGCTCAAAGTGATGACTTCAAAGCACTTTGGTATAAGAAGATGATAGACCTAGCCAAAAAGTATAAGTTGATGGATTATGTAATGAGGAAGTTGGTACACTAGTGAATATATTTTATTTAGATAAAGATCCTATTATAGCGGCTAAGATGTCATGTGATAGACATGTATGTAAGATGATTATTGAGTCTGCTCAAATGTTATCTACTGCTCATAGAATGCTAGACGGCGAAGAATATCTACAGAGAAATAAAAACGGTAATAGAAATATTAAAAGATGGTTGATGAAAGATAACTTATTTGAAACTACTCTATACAAAGCATGTCATACAGGACACCCTAGTACAGTGTGGGTTATGGCAAATATAATTCACTATGTATGGTTGTATAAACATATGATTGCTCTTGGTGATGAATTTAAATTGAGATATAATCATACGAAAGACCACATGACTATTCAGAAATTAAAAGATGTATTATACCATACACCTAAAAATATACCTATAAATAAGATTGCTACAGACCCAACACCTGCTATGCCAGATGAATGTAAAATACCTGGTGATGTGATTGGTTCATATAGAAAGTATTACATAGAGAAAAAAATACAATTTGCTACGTGGAAACTACCATCTAAACCACCGAAATGGTGGACAGAAGGAGTTACTAATGGCATTCAAGTGGGACGGTAAAAGTAGAGTATCAAATGACACTTATAGAAGTAATTGGCAGGACATATTTAAAACTAATCCTGTTGCTAAAGAAGTAAGAACACCAAAGTATAAACCTAGAGTAGTTAAAGCTAAAAAAGGTAAAGGCAGTTTTACCAGAAAGAAATAATTATGGAGTATGATGAAATGGAAAAGTTAAGTTTAGAAGAAAGTAAAAGACAAACCAAAGAGAGAAAAAATGA
>TARA_B110000238_G_scaffold201214_1_pt1 | contig 19357 bp, 15 predicted proteins | sample TARA_B110000238 | Tara Oceans TARA_B110000238 (sample SAMEA4397569) | marine metagenome | biome: Polar Biome; feature: [SRF] surface water layer (ENVO:00010504); material: water (ENVO:00002006), including particulate matter (ENVO:01000060) such as... | depth 5 m | reverse complement strand
AAAAAGAAAATCTAACATAAAAAAACCAGAAAAAATTTGATTTTTATTATCATTATCAGTTGAAAAAGTACCAATAGATTTAATACCAATTCTACCTAAATCTATATTTAAGTCAACTTTTCCTGATCCATAAGTTGCACAAGTCTCGTTATTTAAAATAAAATAATTTTCCGTAGAATCGTTTAAACCTATTTTAAATTCAGAAGTAGTTAAACTATAACTTATTCTATTTTTTGCCTCCAACAACGCAGCGTCTATTGTTCTATCTTTAGTACTTAAAAAAGTAGAATATAAATTAGTTGAATCTAGTCCCATATAAATTCCCGATGATAATTTCTCTTGATTATCATTATAGATTACTGAATCTAAATCAAATGAAATATTAAAAGGATCTACTTCTGAGCTAAATTTAATCCACTCTTTTGAAAAACTATTGCAATTATGATCAAACCTAAAGAAGCCATCAAAAGATAAATCGTTTCTATCGCCATGTAGATTTATATTTCCTTTAAAATCAAAAGTATCATCAAGTTTAAAAATAGTAGAATCAGTTAAATTAGCAATAGCATTTGTAATAGTATCTATATCAACCGAAATATCATTAAAAAAAACATTTTGTTTGATTTTTAAAGAGTTTTCATAAACATAATCTCCACTAGCTAAATAATTATTAGCACTTTTAATATCTATGCTAGCATTTGTAAAAACATGATATCTAGTTAAATTATTAGTGATAATTTTTGAATTTAAAAGAGGTAAAATGTTTGCATCTTTTTCAACTATGATATTACCTGAATCAGGAAATATCACTGCATCTGCGACTAAAACTGAATCTACGCCAGAACTATAAATTATATTATCATTTAAATTATAATTGGCAGACTTAGCAATAAAAGTTAGAGAATCTTGATTAGGATGGATTGAAATAAATCTTGATCCATTATTTTTAGTTTCATTTGATTGGCTTAGTTTAAGCTTTTGCTCATCCATTTTCCATTCTAATTTATCAATATAGCAGATAAATTGATTAGCAGGTAAGGTAACATAAGACCCTAATCCATTTGAAAAAAACAAACCTTCTCTAGATGGAAAATCAATATTTGTTCTTAAATTATTTGCTAAAAATGCAAGATCACCATTTTTTTCAAAAACCTGTAGATCTGCAACATCTGCCTTAAACCATGTAGAGTTATACGAAAACAGTTCAGAAGATATTTCTGCTAAATCTAATTTCATAATACCTCCTCCAGTTAATCCTATTGGCTGTAAAAGCATCTCTCCTTCAAAAGTAGCCAGACTATCATAAAAATTAAATTTATTATCTAAAGAAGTAATCCTCATTTTGTTTAAATATGGTTGGTAATGAGCATATGAAGTGGTATTTCTCACTGAAGGAAACTCAATTCCGTCAGAAACTTGATCCAATAAAAAGGTGTTTGCTAAAATATTTGAAGAATCTGGAAAAAATATCATCTCCTTAACATATGTTGTTGACGTTAAATAATCTAATCTACCCGACCCTTTTAGCCCATTATGACTTAAATTAATGGTGTTAAAGTATTTTGCTTTACCATTGTAAATATCAAATCCTTTATCTGGAGTTTCTCTAGTAAATCCTAGAGAGTAATCTTTTTGCATTTTTAAAGTATCCTTGAAAACGGGGAATATCCCACCTGACTCAAAGGTACCTGCGAACCATAATCCATTACTTGTATAATTCTCAATACTATCAATTTCAAATGGTAAAATATGAAAAGAAAAATTATCTCTTTTATATACACCGTCATAAACACTTGGCTGATCGTAATAGACGTAAGAATCATTATAACTTTTAAATATTGGAAATTCAGGGAAATTCTCTTTTCTTAAACCAGACTTATTAGAAGGATGATCTATTACAATTTCACCAGTTACAGCTTCTATCACAGTTTTAACTCGAGTCAATTTCTCATTATTTTTCATATCTAATTGAATGGGAAGAATAGGAACAGATAATTGAACAGAATCAATTTTTTGTAGATCAACTTTAAAATCTTGGTATTTAAAAGTAAAATCTTTACCATATAAATTGATTCTGCCATTACCAGCAAATATTCTTCCACTAAAAATAAAGTCTCTATCCTTTAAAATCTTTATCTCTCCGCCAATAGGGTAAAAAATAACTTTCTGAGAATCACTAACAGCTATCCTATCTAAACCTCGAATAATTAAATCTTTTGTCTCAATATCCAGCACAGCATTAACAATTAGATTTGCAGGACTAGATATCTTAGAATTAAATTGAATAACATCATAATCACCCTGCTTAGATTTTGCTAATACATACCTTTTTAAACTTGGTAGGACGGTAATTCTCTCTTCAGAAAAATCATAAAAAAGAAAACCCTTATTTGCTAAATCCATTAAATAATGCTGTATTTGCACTAGTGGAAACCTTACATATTTAGCAAAATCTTCAACAAAAAATTGGGTTTCTTGTTTAGCTTCAATATAATTCATAATAAGAATCAAGGGATGAATTTGATCAATGCCCTGCAATTGATCAAAACGACTTTCAAGATACATATCTACAGACTCAAAATTCACAACTGATTCTGAGGTGCCTGGAAGAGATCCAAAAGTCATAATACTTTCATCAATATTCCATTGTAATAATTCAAAATTCATATTAAGCTGGTGGTAAGTATTTAACATCGGAGCACCAACACTTTCTTTACTATTACTAATTAATTGTAGTTTTCTATTAATATTATCAAATGAAAACTTCAAATTTCCATGGTATAAAGAATCATTATCAAAAAATATTTTTATACCAACATTAGGAGATTTAATATTATCACCTCCAAGTATAAATTTATTAGCGTTTGCGACAAAAAGAATTTTACCGTTTTTATTAAAAATTATCTTTGCTTGAGCATATTTCCCACCATCAGCAATAAAATCTTTACCCTGAAGCTTATACCCTCCTTGATAATCTACATTTGAGTATATATTCTTAATTGTTATCTCCTTGCTGTAGGACGTAAATTTTGGATAATTATTAACTTGTTTACCTTTAGATATCTTATCAATAAAGACACCTTTAATAATATTTTTAAACATAATTTTATTATTAAAAGAGACGGAATCCGCCTTTATTGTAGTAGTCCTTGTATCAATTTCATAATTATTTAACTGAACAAAAATAGAATCCGGAGAAAGCAACTTTTTGGACCAATCCATTTTACCTCCTGAACCAATCCATTTATTTATAATTGGAAAATAACTCCCCTTAGTTTCCAAAACAGTTAACTTGTCTCCATTTGACATACATGTCAATTGACAAGGAGAAGAAAAAACAACATATGGGCCCTGATCATTAATTGCAAAAGAATAATTTTCATTAGAAATACTCCAAGTAGTTGTTTTAGTACTTCTAATAATATTATTTTTAGCAAGATCTGATGAAAAATAAAAAAACATAAGTAATTTTTTAGCTGGTAATTTTTTTAAAACTTGAAAATTAATTAACAACCAATTATCAACATAAGAGCTTCCCTTGTTTTGCAATTTCAAAGAAGATAAGGATACAAGAAACTCATTAAAATATGGCTTAGCTTTAAGCCTCTTTTTTAACATTAAATTTGCGATATCAATAATATTTTTCTTTTGATCTTCACTAAAGCTATTTGATTTAGAAATCTTTTTGAAAGATTTATATGTGTCTTTTAAATCCGAATTGTCTGATGCATTCATTACAATACTTAACTCATCAACAAATAGATTAAATTCCTCAGAAAACTTAGTGATTTTGTTCTGAGACTTTACAGAAAAAAAACAAAAAACTGTAAGTAAAAAAAGAAATATTTTTATTTTTCCAAATGAAACATTAACCATTTATTTTTATTTTTTTTATTAATAAGTTGAAACCCTATATTTTTTGCAGTATTTAAAACTAATTTAAGATCTTCTTCTAAAAAGCCACTAATAATTAATTTCCCTCCTTTGATTAATTTTTTAAAATAAAGGTGAAGATCTCTAAGAATAATATTTCTATTAATATTTGCAATCACAACATCGAATTTTTTATTACCAATCTTGTCAACATCTCCTAAAACAAATTCTATATTTTCTACATTGTTAAGCATAGAATTTTCTATTGAGTTTTTATATGCCCATTCATCAATATCAATCCCTAAGACAGTATCAGCACCTAATTTTGAGCAAATTATAGAAAGCACTCCAGTGCCAGAACCCATATCTAAAACCTTCATGCATTTAAGGTTAATATTAAATAATTCATTTATAACTAAAAATGTTGTTTCATGATGTCCAGTTCCAAAAGACATTTTTGGGGTAATAATTATTTCATGTTTTATATCACTATTAGAGTTATGAAAATCAGCTCTTATTACACATTGAGAATTTATTTGTACTGGCTCAAAACTTTTCTCCCATTTGGCATTCCAATTTTCCTGTTTAATAGTTTTAAAAAAATAATGCAGTTTAACTTGAGAAGAAACTGAAGAAATAATATCAAGACACTGATCTTTATTAAAAGAATCTAGTTGAACATAACATTTTAAAAAGTTTTTATCAAAAGTAAAGGTCTCAAAATTTATTTCATTTAACTGAGCAACTAAAATATCTCCATATGGCTGTATAGGATCTAATTCTATTTCAAGTTCTATATAGTCCATTAAAATGCTTTTATTATTGAAATAAAATCTTTGTAGTTTAATGATGCTCCACCGATTAAACCTCCATCAATATCATCTTGGGAAAAGATCTCTTTAGCATTTGCTGGCTTGCAACTGCCTCCGTAAATAATTGATGTTTTATTTGATATAGCATCTCCATACTTATCTTTAATTATTCGTCTTATGTGAGCATGCACTTCCTGAGCCTGATCTGCAGTTGCAGTAACTCCTGTTCCAATAGCCCATATTGGTTCATAAGCAATTATTATATTAGAAAATTTACTTTTATCTAAACTTAAAACGGTTGATAATAACTGATCAGAGATAACATCAAAATACAAGCCATTATTTCTATCAGACAAAGTTTCGCCACAACAAAAGATAACATTTAAATGATTATTAATTGCTTGATTAATTTTCTGATTTAAAATATCATTTGTCTCATTACAGTTCTTTCTTCTCTCAGAGTGACCTATAATAACATGAGAAATATCATAAGAACTAATCATTTTAGCAGAAACCTCTCCAGTAAAAGCACCATCAGTATGAGCACTACAATCTTGTGAAGAAACGAAAATATTATTTTTGTTCTTACATAATTCAATAACATTATTTAGAAATAGATATGGCGGAGCAAAAATAATTTGTGGAGAAAAATTATCATCTAAATGATTTAAAATATTGTTTACTAAATCTTCGGAATCATTTTTATTTAGATTCATTTTCCAGTTACCAGCTACAATTTTTTTTCTCATAATTTTATTCAATTTTAATACGTGAATCAACCATAACATATATTAAGTCTACTAATATATTAATAACTACAAATATTAAAGAAATAAATAATACAGATCCCATAACAACTGGTAAATCCATATTATTTAGAGCATCAACAATTTCTTTACCTAAACCATTCCAAGCAAATATATATTCTACAAAAACTGCACCTGCTAGTAGAGATGCAAACCAACCAGAAACCGCTGTTATAACAGGGTTTAAAGAGTTTCTTAGAGCATGTTTAAATATAACTAAATACTTACTTAATCCTTTTGCATGAGCTGTCCTAATATAATCCATAGATAAAACATCTAAAAGTGAATTTCTACTAAGTTGGATGATTACAGCTAATGGCCTAATACCTAGAGTAAATGCTGGAAGAATAAGGTTTTTTAAAGCTAAGGAATAAGAAATACCATAATCATCAATTTCAAATAAACTTCCATACATATTAAGTCCCGTATAATTCTGCAATAAATAACCAAACACCCAAGCAACAATAATAGAACTAAAGAAAGAGGGTAATGCCATTCCCATAACTGAAAAATATAAAATAACTTTATCAAAAATAGAATTCTTATTTAAAGAACTAATCACTCCAAAAAACAGCCCAAAAATTAATGCAAATAAAATAGAGGATACAGCTAAAATAAATGTATTAGGAAAAGTTGTAGATATTATTTTTGTGACACTTTCTCCATTTTTAGCGAATGAAGTTCGCAGATATGGAACTTTAAGTACAAGAGCTCTTTCTTTGATTTGAAAAATCTTAATAAAATTATATTTTTTTTCATTTAAAAAAGTGAATGCCTGATCATTAACCATGTTATGAATAGAAATTGGAAGAACATCATTTAAATATAAAATATATTGTTCAAGTAATGGTCTATCAAAACCATATTTTTGTTTAATAACTTGCAGTTGTTTAGAGTCTTCCCTCTTATCTAACATCATTCTAGCAGGGTCACCTGGCAATACATTAAATAAAAAAAATACAATGGTTAAAACTCCAAAAATTACAAGAGTAGAATAATAAATTTTTTTTAATAAATAATTAAACAATTACAATAATGGTTTATTTAAAAATATCTTTAAAATCTTCTTCAATAAATTGATTTGAACCAGTGCCATCAAAAAATCTCATTTGATTACCATTTTTCAAATAAATAACAACGGGGTTTTCAAATTCAAAACCTAAAATCTCTAAATAGCTATTTACTGGATCGTCGGGATTATAAAATTCTATTATTTGATAAGAATAATTATAACCAGCATATTCTAAGAATTCAGGTATTTTTGCTTCTTCAGTATCAGAAAAAATAATATGAACATTAGGGAAGTCAGTAACTGAGCTAGAAATTTGTGTTAATGATTTAGCAGCATCCATACAATGTTCACAACCAGCATCAAAAAAACATAATATTTTTTCTCCATCATTAATATTAAAATCATCTATAACATAAGATGAAAATGAGGATGTTTGTTTTGCTACACTATTTGATGGAATCGGAAGTAATGCAAACATTAATACTAATATAATAGAATATGAACTTAATAATAAAAGGAAACTACTTGATTTCTTGTCTTCAACATTTTTATAAATATAAAACAACAATAGTATTGTTAATATATTTTTAATTAAAGCCTCAATAGGTGTCATAGGAATTAGTTGACCAAAACATCCACAATTATCAGTATTACCAATAAAAATATCAATTGATAAATCAACGCTAAAAATTAGAAGAAGTAATATTGTTGATGGAACAACTAACTTTTTTAAATAATTAAATTGAAGAATTGCAAAAGCAATAAAAAATTCAAAACCAATAATTAATCTTGAAATAAATGGAGCTAAGTCATTACTAAAGCCCATAGGAATCAATTGACCTTCTTCAAATACTTTGGTTATCCCATATAACGGAGTAGGATATAATTTTGCGAATGCTGATAATAAAAATAATAATGATATTACAACACGTGCAATAAAAGGTAATTTTTCTTTAAATGAATTCATAATTTATTTACTAAGTTTAATTAATGCAAAAACAGCGTAGTTAAGCATATCTAGATAATTAGCATCAACTCCTTCAGATATTAAAGTGTTTCCGTTATTATCTTCGATTTGCTTAACACGAAGTAATTTCTGTAGAATTAAGTCCGTTAATGAACTAACTCTCATATCTCTCCATGCTTCTCCGTAATCATGGTTTTTATCAATCATAAGATTTTTAGAAATAGAAGTTTGTTTACTAAACATTTTCATCACAGATTGAAACTCTAAATCTTCTGATTGTTCAGAAACTCCTAAATCTAGCTGAATAAGACCAATTATAGCATAATTAACAATTCCAACAAATTCATTAAAAATGCCTTCATCAACTTTCATTACCCCTTTACTTTCAATGTTTCTAATTCTTTGCGCTTTTATAAAGATTTGATCAGTTAGTGAGCTAATTCTAAGAATTCTCCATGCACTTCCATAATCTTTCATTTTGTTTGCAAAAATGTCCTCACATTTCTTTATTATTGAATCATATTCTAATAAGGTATTATTCATTTTATAATTTAAAAAAATTAATAGTTAAAAATAAACTTTTTCAATTGTCAAGAACAACAAAATTTGAATGTAATTTAATTGATTTTTCAACACCAATAGTAATAGGTGTTTTAAATATTACTACCGATTCTTTTTATGATGGAGGAAAATACTTGACATCAAATGAAATAATTAATAGAGTAAAAAAAATTCATAAAGAAGGAGCTAAAATCATAGATATTGGAGCATGCTCATCTAAACCAGGATCAACTCCTATATCAGAAAAAAAGGAAATAGAAATACTTTTAAATGCAATAAAGATTGTAAAAGAATGTAAAAGAGAACTTATTATATCAATTGATACCTTTAGGTCTAAAGTAGCAGAAATTTGTGTTAAAAATGGAGCTCATATAATAAATGACATATCAGCGGGAGAATTAGATGTTAATATGTTAAAAACTATTATAAAGTTAAATGTTCCTTACATAATGATGCATATGAAAGGGAAACCTATTAATATGCAAGAAAACCCAAAATATTTAAATATCATTAATGATATAAATAGTTATTTTGAAAAAAAAATTAAAATATTAGAAGCTGGTGGTTTTGATAAAATAATACTTGACCCAGGTCTTGGTTTTGGAAAAACATTAGAGCATAATTATCAAATCATTCAAAATATTCAAAATATTCAAAGTTTAAAATATCCAATCTTAATAGGAGCATCAAGAAAATCAATGATTTATAATTTATTAAAAACAAATGCTGATCAAGCTTTAAATGGCACTACAGTGATAAATACAATGAGCTTATTAAAAGGAGCAAAATTTTTAAGAGTACATGATGTTAAAGAAGCTATAGAATGTGTGAAAATTATAGAATTTTCAAAAAAGATAATAAAATAAAATCTAGCCTATTAAATGGTTTGAAGATAAGATAATAAGAATATATTTTTAACTTAACCTAACCACCAAAATCATCAAAACGAACATTCTCATCAGGGATTCCCCAATCCTCAGCCATTTTAATAACAGCTTGATTCATTAGTGGAGGTCCACAGAAATATAATTCAATATCCTCAGGAGCTTCATGTTTAGTAAGAAACTTATCAATAACAACTTGATGAACAAAACCAACAAAACCATCTCCTTCTGTATCACTAAGATCTTTCTTTTCAACCCAGTTATCTTCTGGTAATGCATCAGAAAGCACTAAATGAAATTTAAAATTAGGAAAATCTCTTTCTAAATCTCTAAAATAGTGGATATAGAATAATTCAGCTTTAGATCTTCCACCATACCAAAAAGTAACTCTCCTACCTGTTTTTAAAGTTTTAAAAAGTTCATATAAATGTGAACGCATTGGAGCCATTCCAGCACCACCACCTATATACAACATTTCTGCCTCAGTATCATTTATAAAAAATTCACCGTAAGGACCTGAAATCGTAACAGGATCTCCAGGCTTTAAACCAAAAATATAAGAAGAAGCAATTCCTGGATTAATATCTGCCCAAGCATTTTTATCTCTATCCCAAGGAGGAGCTGCAACCCTAACATTAAGCATAACCTTCTTTCCTTCAGCAGGATAAGATGCCATAGAATAAGCTCTAACAACTTCCTCATCATTTTTCATAACAAGATTTCTTAAAGCAAAATTGCCTTCTGCCCATACACTTTCAAACTTTTTAGGTTCTCCAGGATGATCTTGTGGATGAGCTGTAACATCCATTTCTGAATATTTAACTTCACATTCAGGAATATTTATTTGAATATATCCTCCAGCTATATAATCCATATCTTCAGGCAATTCAATAATAAATTCTTTTATATATGTAGCTACATTATAATTTGAAACAACTGTAGCTTGCCATTCTTTAACACCAAAGACCTCTTCTGGAATAACAATATCCATATCTTCTTTAACTTTAACTTGACAACCAAGTCTCCAGTTTTCAGCTATTTTTTTTCTTGAAAAATGAGGCTCTTCAGTAGGTAAAATTCCTCCTCCTCCAGAATTAACTTGACATGTACACTGAACACAGGTTCCACCACCACCACATGCAGAAGGAAGAAATATACCTTCATTACTTAATGTAGTTAACAAAGAACTTCCACCATCAACTTCAATTTCCTTTTCACCATTTATCATTATTTTTATCTTTCCTGAAGGGGATAGCTTTGTTTTAACAAATAATAAAATTGTAACTAAAGTTAAGATTAACAATAAGAATACAGCTACACTACTTGCTATTTTTAATACACTTAATAATATCATATGATTATAATTTGATTCCCATAAAACTCATAAAAGCAATTCCCATTAGACCCGTAATAATAAAAGTAATACCAAGACCTCTTAATGCAGGGGGCACGTTAGAATATCTAATTTTTTCTCTAATCGCTGCTATACCAACAATAGCTAAAAACCATCCTATTCCTGAACCAAGTCCAAATACAGTCGCTTCAACAATACTATTATAAGCTCTTTCTTTCATAAAAAGAGAACCTCCTAAAATAGCACAATTTACTGCAATTAGTGGAAGGAAAATTCCAAGCGAACTATATAATGATGGTGAAAATTTTTCAACAATCATCTCAACAAGTTGAACCATTGAAGCTATAACCGCAATAAACATAATAAACGACAAGAAACTTAAATCAACATCATGAAAATCTGCATGTAACCATACTAAAGCTCCTTCGTTTAATACAAAATTAACTAGAAGATAATTTAAAGGAACAGTAATACCTAAAACAAAGATTACTGCAAACCCCATACCTACAGAGGTCTTAACAGTTTTAGAAATGGCCAAATAAGAACACATTCCTAAAAAATATGCAAAAACCATATTATCAATAAAAATTGACTTAATAAAAATATTAGCTAAATCTTGCATATCTTCTAATTTGATTCAATTAATTTATCATTCCTCATTCTTTGAACCCATATTATTACACCTACTGTAATTAATGCCATTGGAGGTAAAATCATCATACCGTTATTTTCATATCCTAATTCATAAAGTCCTAAATTTTCTAAAACAGGATATCCAAATAAGGTTCCTGATCCTAATAATTCTCTAAAAAATGCTACTAATATAAGTATCCACCCATAACCAAAAGCATTACCTAAACCATCTAAAAAAGATTTCCAAGGAGTGTTAGCTAAAGCAAACGCTTCCAGTCTACCCATTATAATACAGTTTGTTATAATAAGGCCAACAAAGACTGATAATTCCTTACTTACATCATAAAGAAAAGCTTTTAATACTTCATCAACCAAAATAACTAAAGTTGCAATAACAACTAATTGAACAATAATTCTAATGCGAGAGGGAATAAAGCTTCTCATTAAAGAAACTAGAACATTTGCAACTGATAACACAAATAATACTGAAAGAGCCATTACAATTGCTGGCTTTAACTGAACAGTAATTGCCAAAGCAGAGCATATACCAAGTACCTGAACAGTAACAGGATTATTATCATCTAAAGGATCAGTTAATAATGCTCTATTCTTTTTAGAAAAAAGGGTTTCCTTAGCCATTGATCATAGATATTAAATTATTACTTGACAATGTGTCAGATATATTATTTATATTTAAAGAAGGTCTATTTTTTTCTAGATATGGAATGTAATGACTTATCCTCTCTTGAATCATATCAGTAACACCATCTGAAGTAATTGTCCCTCCTGAAATACCATCAACAGCATGCATATCACCTTCGGCAGCACCTCCTTTAGTAACTGTTATAGATACAAATTTATTTTCACCATTAAAGATTTTTTTATCTTTAAAGGGTGCTTGAAAAAAAGCTTGATTAATTTCTGCTCCAAGACCAGGTGTTTCAGATTTATGAGCAAAAACAGCACCAAAAATTGTATTAACATCATTTTTTAATGCAATATATCCCCATATAGGACCCCAGAGCCCAGTACCTCTTAAAGGAATTATATAGCATGTTGAACTATCTTCTAAGATACTTTTGTATAAAGGAAGATTTTGATCCTTAATCTCTTTTTTCAACTCAACATTTAAATCTATATCAAAAGCAGAACCTTCAATAACTTCACCTTTATAATTTAAAACAATTTCTTCTTTGATAAATTGACTGTATGCTTTTTCAGAATTATCTCGTTCAATATTAATACCTACAGATTGAAGTATATTTTGTTTTTTTTCTAATTCAATATTTCTGTCTTGAAAAGGAGTCAGAGATATAGAAGCCGAAGCTAAAAGGGCTGCAACAATTATTACCATAATTGAGGCAAAGCCAATCGTATATGAATTATTATTTACATTCATGCCTTTATTTTTATTCTATTTAATCTTTTTTTAACGTTTCCTTCAATAATATAATGATCTATTAAAGGAGCAAATACGTTCATTAGTAATATTGCAAGCATCATACCCTCTGGGTAAGCAGGATTAAAAATTCTTATAATGATAGCAAAAAAGCCAACTAATAAACCATAAATCACTTTTCCTTTATTGGTTTGAGCTGCTGTTACAGGATCAGTAGCCATAAAAACAGCGCCAAAGGCAAAACCACCAATTAATAGATGAATGTGAGCAGGTGTCGACATTAACTCATTGTAACCCCACAAGTTAAATAAAAATGCGGTAAGATATCCTCCAATAAAAGTAGATATTATAATTCTTCCACTACCAATTCCAGCATAAATTAAAAGAATAGCTCCAAAAGCAATTGCTATAAAAGATGTCTCTCCAACAGAACCTGGAATAATCCCATAGAATGCATCGGAGGCGTTCCAAAGTAGACTATCCCATGAGCTATTATTAGCAGCTAAAGCACCTAAGATTGTTTCACCAGAGTAACCATCAACTGATGCTCCATGAACCCATACTTTATCTCCAGACATGTATGAAGGGTAAGCAAAAAACAAAAAAGCTCTTGCTGTAAGTGCTGGATTTAAAATATTCATACCAGTACCACCGAATACCTCTTTACCTATTACAACAGCAAACACTACAGATATTGCAAGCATCCAAAGAGGAACATCAACAGGCATAATTAGAGGAATTAACATTCCTGAAACTAAATATCCTTCATTGACAGAGTGTCCTCTTGAAATTGCAAAAGCAAATTCAACTCCAAGTCCAACAGCGTATGAAACAATTAAAAGAGGAAGAAACTTCCAAAAGCCAAAAATTACATTTTCTAATAATGAAGCATCTATAGATAAGGCATTATGATATTGAAATCCAATATTCCACATACCAAAAAGTATACAAGGAAGCATAGCCAAAACAACAAATGCCATAGTTCTTTTTAAATCAATAGAATCTTGAATATGAGTACCTGAATGAGTAGTATGATCGGGAACAAAAAGAAAAGTTTCAAAGGCATCATATGCAGGATAAAGCTTTTCTAATTTTCCTCCATCAACAAACAAAGGCTTGACAGTATTCAATAAATTTCTAAAAACCTTCATTTAGCTATTTTCTTTAATTAATAAATCTAAACCATTTCTAATAATCTTTTGAACTTCAATTTTAGAAGTACAAACAAATTCACAGAGAGCAACATCTTCAGGAGAAAGCTCATATAGACCAAGTTTTTCCATCAAATCTATGTCCTCTATCATTATAGATTTTATTAGTTGTTGAATATAAATATCCATTGGCAAAACTTTTTCATATTGACCAGTGACAACATAAGCTCTTTCTTCACCTTTCATATTAGTATCAATATCAAATTTTTTGGTCGGAGTTAACCATGAAAAAAATGATCTAGAAAGTGAAAACTTATTAAAGCCTGGCATTGCCCATCCTAAGAACTCAGGATTATTACCTTCTTTTATGACAGTAATTTGAGTGTCATAGAAACCTAGATTACCATCTAAATTAATTTTATTTCCAGTAAAGACATCACCACTAATAAATCTAGAATCACCATTCTTTAAATTATCTTTTAAAAAATTAGAAATACAAGTCCCTAGTATAGTTCTGTAATATCTAGGTTTTAATATTTGAGAGCCACAAACAGCAATTATTCTAGAAACATCAAATTTACCTTCAGTAAAAAGACGAGCAATTACAATTATATCTTGTGGTTCCAAAGACCAAACAACTTCACCTTTATTAACAGGATCAATATGGTGCATTTGAACACCAACATTTCCAGCTGGATGGGGACCACTAAACTTATTAATTTGAACACCTTTTGCCTCAGTAAATGTTGTAGAAGAGTTAGTGTTTCCATCAAGATTAAGATGAGTTGTTCCTAAAGTTAACTTAGAAATAATATCTAATCCAATTTGAAATAGATTATTCATTCCATAAAGAGCAAAATCATTATCAACAGAAATTGGAGCAGATTTAAATGCAGAAATATGAATTGACTTTGGAGTATCATAAGGATTTGCAATAACATCATAAGGTCTTTGCTTGATAAAAGGCCATAAACCAGAGGATAGAAGAGCATCTATAATTTGTTCACGAGAAAAATTATCAAAGTTTTTGAAGTCATAATCTGCATATTTTATTTCATCATCAGATTTTATACAAATTTCTAATATTCTTCTTTTCGCTCCTCTAATGATAGACTTAATCTCACCACTGACAGGAGAACAAAATTTGATTTTATCATTATATTTATCAAAAAATATTACACTTCCAGCAAGTACATGATCACCTTCTTTTACTGAAAGTTTAGGAGTAAGATTATGGAAATCAGTTGGTTTTATAACAAAATCATTGTTAAATTTAACTGAGGCATACACTTTTTCAGCTTCACCAACTAAATTTACATTTAGTCCTTTTTTTAATTTAATGTGCTTTGACATTTAATAATATAGATTTTCGCATGCAAATTTATAAATTTGCTGCTATATTTAATAACTTTAAACGATAACATTAACACATAATACTTATTTAGAACTGTTCTAATCTATGAATAAAAAACATCTCATTATTATAATTATTTTAACACTAATTTCATGTAAAGTACAGTATGAAAATTCTAATAATAAAAATATTTTACAAAATAATAATATCATCAAACAGCAAAAAATAAGCTCAGATAAAAAGATTATTAAAAAAATAAAAAAAAATATTCAAACTATATTATTTCATAAAGTTAGTAGTGAGCAAAGTCTACCAATTATTAATCTAAACTCGAATGAGATTTTAAAACTAAGCTTTGATGAATTAGATAATGAGATTACGAATTACTTTTACACAATTGAACATTTTGACTACCAGTGGAAAAAAAGCAATTTACTTGCATCAGAATATATTAATGGTTTTATCCAAAATGAAATCACTGAATATAATCTTTCATTTAACACAAATCAAAAATATATTCACTACTCTACATTAATTCCTTCTAACAATATGAAACCTTTAATATCAGGAAATTATAAAATTCATGTTTATGATTTATTTTCAGACACAATATTTTCTGAGAATTTTAAAGTTATTGAAAACTTAGTAAATATTGAAAGTAGGGTGAAAAGGGCTACACTGGCAAATGAAAGAAAAACTAAACATGAAATTGATTTTACAATCAAGCACCCAAACTTAAAAATACAAGACCCTTATTCTGATATTAAAGTTGTAATAAATCAAAATAACAAAGAGCATAGCGCTATTAGAGATTTAATACCAATCTATGTTAAAAACAATGAATTAATTTATGATTATAATGAGGAAAATACATTTTTTGGCTTAAATGAATTTAGACATTTTAATATAGAAAGCTTAAGATACTTCTCAGAAAGAATTAAAAATATTAAAAAAGACAGTATAAAGACTGAAATAATATTAATGAATGATTTGAAAAGATCATTTAATAACTATTCAATACTACCAGATTTAAACGGTAAATATGCAATCAAATCTCAGGAAGCTTGGAATTCATCAGTTGAAGCAGAATATGTCTACGTGAATTTTTCTTTAATCCATGATATGCTAAATAATGAAAATATATACGTTATTGGAGAATTTAATAATTGGAAATTAAATAACGATAATAAATTAAAATATGATTATAAAGAAAAAAAATATTCAAAATCAATCTTGTTAAAGCAAGGGTATTATAATTATCATTATGCTATTAGTGATACAACATTTGAAGATATTGATGTAAAAAGAATAGAAGGAACACATTATCAAACACGAAATGACTATTACATTTATATATATCATAGAGAAATTGGATCAAGATATGATAAGCTTATAGGATTTACTAAAACAAGCTCAAAGGAGTTATTTTAGACATAGATTAATTAAATTTGTAGAAATAAAAAAATAAAAAAATGTCAAACGGAGTATATAATGTACCAACACCATCTAACGAAGCTGTTAAGTCTTACAAAAAAGGAAGTCCAGAGCGTGAAGAGTTAATGAAAATGTATGATTTAATGAATACTTCAAAAATCAATATTCCTTTATATATTGGTGGTGAAGAAATTGAAACAAATAATAAAAAAGAAATTAACCCTCCTCATGATCACAAGCATGTTCTAGGGCAATTTAGTTTAGGAGATAAAAAACATATAGAATCAGCAATTGAAAATGGATTAGCTGCTAAAGAAAAATGGTCAAATCTTCATTGGCAACAAAGAGTTGCTATTTTCTTAAAGGCTGCAGAATTACTAGCTGGTCCTTATAGAGCAAAAATAAATGCTGCAACAATGTTAGCTCAGTCCAAAAATGTTTTTCAAGCAGAAATTGATGCAGCTTGTGAATTAATTGATTTTTTAAAATTTAATGCTGCTTATGTTACTCAAATATATTCAGAGCAGCCAATTTCAGATAATGGCATATGGAATAGACTTGAACACAGGCCATTAGAAGGTTTTGTTTTTGCTATTACTCCTTTTAATTTCACATCAATTTGCGCAAATTTATGCGCTGCCCCAGCAATTATGGGTAATGTTGTTTTATGGAAACCGGCGGCAACTCAAGTTTATTCAGCAAAAATTATTATGGACCTATTTAAGGAAGCCGGATTACCAGATGGAGTTATTAATATGGTAGCAGCACCTGGAGCTTTGATAGGTGAAGTCGTGTTTAATCATAAAGATTTCGCTGGCCTTCACTTTACTGGATCAACTAAAGTCTTTAGAGAGCTATGGAAAACTATTGGTAATAATATTGAAAAATATAGAAGCTATCCAAGAATAGTTGGAGAAACAGGAGGAAAAGATTTTATAATTGCACATAAATCAGCTAATTCTAAAGAAGTTGCAACAGGTATATCAAGAGGCGCATTTGAATACCAAGGTCAAAAATGTTCTGCTGCTTCTAGGGCATATATACCCTCAAATATTTGGGAAGAAGTAAAAGAACATATTTTAAATGATCTTAAATCATTTAAAATCGGTAGTCCAGAAGATCCATCAAATTTTATAAATGCAGTAATCAGTGAACAATCATTTGATAAAATATCAGAATATATTGATTTTATTAAAACACAAAAAGATGCTGAGATAATTGCTGGCGGGGAATATGACAAATCTAAAGGGTATTTTATTGACCCCACTATAGTTGTGACAACAAATCCAAATTTTAAAACTATGTCAGAAGAAATTTTTGGACCAGTTATGACAATTTATGTTTATGAAAAAGAAAAATGGGAAGAGACATTAAAACTGGTTGACTCTACAAGTGAGTATGCACTAACTGGAGCTGTATTTTCTATTGATAGATACGCGATTGAGCAAGCAACTAAAGTATTAGAAAATGCTGCAGGTAATTTCTATATAAATGACAAACCTACAGGCGCAGTAGTAGGTCAACAACCATTTGGAGGCTCTAGAGGATCAGGAACAAATGATAAGGCAGGATCAATACTTAATTTATTAAGATGGGTTTCACCAAGAACGATAAAAGAAACTTTTTGCCCAGCAAAAGATTACAGATATCCTTTTTTAGATTAAGTTAATAAACTTAAGCTTGTCCAGCAGGACCACCGAAATTAAGAGGCAAATTATTGCTCTCTAAATTTTTAATTTCACCATTTTGGTTCTCAAATTTAGAAATATTCTCAGCTAAAGCTTTCATTAGTCTTTTAGCATGTTGAGGTGTAAGAATTATACGAGACTTTACCTTAGCCTTAGGAACACCTGGCATCATTTGAATAAAGTCAAGTATAAACTCAGATGGAGAATGATTAATTATAGCTAAATTACTATACTTTCCTTCAGCAATTTCTTCTGAAAGCTCAATATTTAGCCCATCTTTTTTCTTATCTTCAGACATATATAATTAATTTAATTATTCCTTTTCCTCAATAACATCTTCAACATTCTTCTCTAAATTATCGTATTCAATTTGAGAGCCTATCACTAGATCATCATTATTAACTAAACCAGTTCCAGCAGGAATTCTTTTACCAATAATAACATTTTCTTTAAGACCAATTAACGGATCTCTTTTTGCATTAATAGCAGCTTCATTTAGAACTTTAGTTGTTTGTTGGAACGATGCAGCAGAAATCCAACTATCAACCTGTAAAGAAGCTCTAGTAATTCCTTGTAAGACAGGACTAGAAACTGCAGGTATAGCATCTCTAAACTCAATAATTTTACCATCTTTTCTTTTTATTCTAGAATTTTCTTCTCTAAGTTCTCTTAAGCTTAGAATTTGTCCAGCCTTAATATCAACAGAATCACCAGCATCAATAATAATTTTTTTACCAAATAAACTATCATTTTGATCCATAAATTCAGATTTACTTATTAATTGTTTTTCTAAAAACAAAGTATCTCCAGAATCTAAAATCTTAACTTTTCTCATCATTTGACGTACTAGAACCTCAAAATGCTTATCATTAATCTTTACACCTTGTAATCTATATACATCTTGAATCTCATTAACAATATATTCTTGAACAGCTGTAACACCTTTAATTGCTAAAATATCAGATGGAGTAATTACACCATCACATAATGGCGAACCTGATTTAACAAAATCATTTTCTTGTACAAGAATATGCTTAGATAATTTTATTAAATATTTTTTAACATCATCATTTTTAGAAGTAATAATTACTTCACGATTGCCTCTTTTAACCTTACCTAAAGAAACAATTCCATCAATTTCAGAAACAACTGCAGGATTAGAAGGATTTCTAGCTTCAAACATTTCAGTAACTCTTGGCAGTCCTCCTGTAATATCACCTGAAGAACCTGCTGATCTTGGTATTTTTGCTAAAATAGAACCAGCTTTAACCTTATCATTATCTTTAACAGCAATATGTGAACCAACAGGAACACTAAATGTCTTTTCGTTTCCTTTAATAAGTATAGTAATAGAAGGAGATAATTTTTTATTTCTACTATCAATAATAACATTTTCTTTATGACCAGTTTGTTCATCTGATTCAACTCT
>TARA_B110000238_G_scaffold73910_1_pt1 | contig 19364 bp, 14 predicted proteins | sample TARA_B110000238 | Tara Oceans TARA_B110000238 (sample SAMEA4397569) | marine metagenome | biome: Polar Biome; feature: [SRF] surface water layer (ENVO:00010504); material: water (ENVO:00002006), including particulate matter (ENVO:01000060) such as... | depth 5 m | reverse complement strand
AAAATAATTGAAATTAATATTCATAATTCTAAAACTTCTAGTTTTACACTTTTAGATGTTTTTGTAAAAGTTGCTGCCCACATTTACAGAGGAGGGTCAATTGACTTAGTTGGAAATAAAATAAATAACTTAAAAGAACTTTACGATATTAATCCCATTTTAAATGAAAAAAATAATGAAATAACTGGAAATGTGATTTATATTGATAATTATGAAAATGTTGTTACCAATATTTCTAAATCAATTTTTGAAGAATTTGGAAAATCTAGAAATTATATAATTAATGCTAGAAATTATAAATTTAACTCTATTGTAAATTCATATAGTGATTCAATTAAATTTGATGTTAAAAAAGAATTAAGGAAAGAGGAAGGAAAAAAGATAGCCCTTTTTAATAAGGCTGGTTTTTTAGAATTAGCCATATATAAAAGCAACCCATCAATAACCGGTGGTGCAAGTAGTTTGTTTGGGTTAAAATATAGAGATGTCGTAACTATTAAGTTTGATTGATTTACTGTATAAAGTGTTAATAAAATTGTTTTATAATAACATTATATTCTAATATATTTACTACATATTAATTTGATTATGAAATTTATTGTATCAAGCTCACTACTATTAAAAAATATTCAAATTTTAGGTGGAATATTAAACACTAATAATACCTTACCCATATTAGATTATTTTTTATTTGAGATTTCAAAAAATCTTCTAAAAGTTACTGCTTCAGATTTAGAGTCTACTTTATCAGCTGACTTAGAAATAGAATCTAATGAATCAATTACTATTGCAGTTCCTGCAAAATTACTTATTGAAACTTTAAAAACATTTCCTGAGCAACCTTTAACATTTAATATCTTAGAAAATAATACTATTGAAATCAATTCAAACCACGGTAAGTATGCTTTAGCATATGCCAAAGGTGATGAATTTCCTAAAACATTATCTATAAGCGATGCTTCAACTTCAATAATTTCGTCACAAGTTTTATATCAAGCAATAAATACTACAATATTTGCATCAGGAAATGATGATTTAAGACCTGTTATGAGTGGTGTTTTTTTTCAATTTTCAAATGAAGGTTCAACTTTTGTGGCCACCGATGCTCATAAACTAGTAAGATATGTTAGAACAGATTTCAAATCTGATAAACTAGTAGAATTTATTATGCCTAAGAAACCTCTTAATATTTTAAAAGGAATTTTAGTTAATGGTCAATATGATGTTAACATTGAGTATAATGAAAGTAATGCTAAGTTTATTTTTTCTAATCTGTCTTTAACTTGTAGGTTAATTGACGGAAAGTACCCAAATTACGAAGCTGTTATACCTAAAGAAAATCCAAATATATTAACAATTGACAGGTCTATATTTTTGAACTCTACTAAAAGAGTAAGTATATTTTCAAACAAAACTACTCATCAGATTAGGTTAAAGATTGTTGGAAATGAACTTGTTATTTCTGCTGAAGATCTAGATTATAGTAATAAAGCAGAAGAAAGACTTTCTTGTAATTACGATGGAGACGATATTGAAATAGGTTTTAATTCAAGGTTTTTAACAGAAATGTTATCAAATATTAGCTCAGATGAGGTTAAGCTTGAATTATCTCTCCCTAATAGAGCAGGAATTTTAACTCCATTAAAATCCGATTCTGATGCTGAAGAAATAACTATGTTAGTTATGCCTGTTATGTTAAACTCTTAGAGATAATAGTCCGTTCTAATAAAACTTGATTTTTTAGAGTCAATTATATCTCTCAAAATAGCTTTATTTAACTCATTATCTTTTGACGCTACAAATGTTCTTATTGAAAAAGATCTAAGAGCGTCATGAACACTTAAAGTTGAAACAGCTGAATCTTTTCTTCCTGTAAAAGGATAGATATCAGGTCCTCTCTGACACGCACTGTTTAAGTTTACTCTACATACTAGATTAACCAAGGAATCAATTATTGGACCTAAAACACTTGCATCTTTTCCAAAGATACTTACCTGCTGTCCATAATTTGATGCAGCCATGTAATCTATAGGTTTTGATACATCAGCAAATGAAATAACAGGAATTACAGGACCAAATTGTTCTTCTTTATATACTTTCATTTTATCATTAACCGGAAATAAAACTGCAGGAAAGACAAAGTTTTTTTGCTTCTCCCCTCCCCTTTTATTTATAATTTTAGCACCTAAATTAGTAGCATCATTGATTAAGTCTGTTATGTATTTAGGTTTTGAAGGCTCTGGAAGTGGAGTTAGTAATTTGTTTTCCCAAGGCATTCCTAATTCTAACTCGTCTACTTTTTTAGCAAATTTGTTTAGAAACTCCTCTCTAACGTCTTCATGAACAAATAAAATTTTCAAAGCAGTACATCTTTGACCATTAAAGGATAAAGTACCGGAAATACATTCATTAACTGCTGAATCAATATCTGCATCTTTTAAAATTATTGCAGGATTTTTCGCTTCAAGACCTAAAACCAATCTTAATCTGTTTTTTTGTGGATGTAAGTCTTGTAATGAAATTGCTGAAGAACTATGACCAATTAAGGCTAACACATCTATTTTTCCAGATTTCATAATTGGTGTGGCAATCTCTCTTCCTCTTCCAAATACTATATTAACAACACCTGGCGGAAATGATTTTTCAAAAGCTTTTAATAATGGAGCGATTAATAATACACCATGTTTTGCAGGTTTAAAAATAGTGGTATTACCCATTATAATTGCAGGTATTAATAAAGCAAATGTTTCATTTAAAGGGTAATTATAAGGTCCTAAACATAGCACTACACCTAAAGGACCTCTTCTAATTAAAGCCCTAACTCCAGAATTATTTTGAAAATCAGCACCTTTTCTATCTAGGATTTTATATTCTTCAATTGTATCTATAATATAATCAACGGTTCTATCAAATTCTTTTTCTGAATCTTTTAAATTTTTTCCAATTTCCCACATTAAAAGTTTAACAACTTCTTCTCTTTCCAGAATCATCATTTTAACAAACTTTTGCATACAGTTTATTCTTTCATAAACTTTCATTGTTGGCCATTGTCCTTGCCCTTGCTTAAATGCGTCAGTAGCAGAATTTAGAGCTTCTAAAGCTAAATCAGCACTCATTTCAGGCGTTTTCCCTAATAACAGAGGTTCTTTGTCTTCAGAATCACAAAGTAGTGTAGAAATTACATTTGCCTGTTTTCCTTCCCATTTCCTGATTTCACCATTTATTAAATACTCTTTATGATTAATGGTTTGAATGATTTTATATTGTTGCGGTATTTTGTTCATTTATATTTATTATATCTGTTTCATTGAAGTCATTGAAGCTCTTAAATGTTTTCCAACAATTTCAACTGGGTGATTTCTAATTAAATCATTTATTTTAATTAATTCTTGATTGTTAGTTTTATTTTCCAAAGGGAAAGGGTTACCAATATGATTAGAATTAATATTATTCATAAAATCAGAAAGTAAAGGTTTACATGCGTGATTAAATAAATAACATCCATATTCTGCCGTATCAGAGATAATTTTATTCATTTCATAAAGTTTATTTTTAGAAATTAAATTTGCAATTAATGGTGTTTCATGTAATGATTCATAGTATGCAGATTCATCAATAATACCAGACTTAGTCATTGTTTCAAAAGCTAACTCCACTCCTGCTCTAACAAAAGAAACTAATAAAAGTCCATTATCAAAAAACTCTTGCTCTGTTATTTCTTTCTCTGTTGATATAGTTTTTTCAAATGAAGTTTCTTCTGTTTCAGATCTCCATCTTAGTAAATCAGAATCATTATTATCCCAATCTTTCATCATCGTTTCTGAGAAATGTCCAGACATTATATCGTTCATATGTTTTTCAAATAATGGCTTCATTATTTTCTTTAGTTCCTCAGAAAGATTAAATGCTTCTATTTTAGCAGAATTATTTAATCTATCCATCATGTTTGTTACTCCTCCATGTTTTAAAGCTTCGGTAATAGTTTCCCAACCATATTGAATAAGTTTTGCAGCATATTTTGAATCTAAACCATTTTCTATCATCTTATTAAACGAAAGAATAGATCCTGTCTGTAAAACTCCACAAAGTATTGTTTGTTCTCCCATTAAGTCAGATTTAACTTCTGCAACAAATGAAGATTCTAAAACACCTGCCCTATTCCCACCCGTTGAAGCGGCATAAGCCTTAGCATACTCTAAACCATTATTATTGGGATCATTTTCAGGATGAACAGCAATTAAAGTTGGAACACCAAAACCTCTTTTATATTCTTCTCTTACTTCACTTCCAGGAGATTTAGGAGCTACCATAATTACTGTAATATCTTTTCTAACTTTCAATCCTTCTTCAACTATATTAAAACCATGAGAGTAAGATAATATAGAATTATTTTTCATCAAGGGCATTAGATTATTAACAACATCCGTATGATTTTTATCAGGGGTCAGATTAAGAACCATATCCGCATCTGGGACGAGCTGTTCTAAAGTTCCAACTGTAAAATTATTAGTAGAAGCATTTAAATAAGAATCTCTTTTATGATCTATAGCAGATTGTCTTAGTGCATATGAAATATTTAAGCCAGAATCACGCATATTTAAGCCTTGATTTAATCCTTGAGCACCACAACCAACAATAACAATTTTTTTATTTTTAAGTATACTAACTCCATCATTAAACTCGGAGAAATCCATAAATCTACATTTAGCTAGTTGTTCGATTTTTTTATCTTCTGATAATTGATTGTAATAATTTTCCATAATTTATTTATCTGTATTTAAACCTAAAATATTAGAAATATTCATAGCTTCTTTTGAGACAGAAATTCTTCCAGATCTAACAAACTGTAATAAACCATAAGGTTCTAATGAATTATATAATTTTTCTGTTTCCTCTCTCCATCCAGTTTTTTCAATCACAAAGTAATTTGGAGAAACTGTAACAATATTAGCTTGACTTTCTTTAATAATTTTTTGAATATGCTTTTCATCAAATAAGGATTTTGATTTGACTTTGTATAATGCAGTTTCTAAAAAAATAGTTTCTTGGTCAGTATGAAAGAAAGCTGCAATTACTTCTATTTGTTTTTCAATTTGTTTTATTATGCGTTTAATTTTATTTTCCTGTATATTGACTACTACTACAAATCTAAATATATTATCTATTTCCGATTGGGATGTTGTTAAACTTTCAATATTTATATGTCTTTTCAAAAAAATAGCAGAAATCCTATTTAATAAACCTAAATTATTTTCTGTATAAATTGAAATCGTATATGTATATTTTTTTTCATTCATAACTTTACTCTAATCTTATATCAGAAACCGATGCGCCAGAGGGAATCATCGGAAATACATTAGCTTCTTTTTCAACTCTAACTTCTAAAAAATATGGTTTGCTAGATTTCATCATTTCTTGAACAGAATTTTTTAAATCAGTTCTTTTATCTACTTTTTTTGCTTCAATATTATATCCCTTAGCAATAGTTATAAAATCGGGATTAATCATTTCTGTTGAGGCATATCTTTTCTCAAAAAACATCTGCTGCCATTGTCTTACCATTCCTAAAAACTCATTATTTAAAACTACTATCTTAACAGCACACCCTGTTTGGAAAATAGTACCTAATTCTTGAATAGTCATTTGATAACCTCCATCACCAATAACTGCTACTACTTCTCTTTTAGGAGCTCCCATTTTTGCTCCTATTGCAGCTGGAAGTGCAAATCCCATAGTTCCTAACCCACCTGATGTTACATTAGATTTAGATTTATTAAAATTTGCATACCTACATGTAACCATTTGGTGTTGACCTACGTCAGTAACTATAATTGCATCCCCATTTGAAGCTTCATTGATTTCTTTTATAACTTCCCCCATGGTTAACCCATCTTTTGAGGGATAGATATCGTTTTTTATTACTTTTTTATATTCAATTTTATAAAAGGAATTAAATTTATTAATCCACGAATCATGTGAATTACTTTTTACGAAACTAGTAAGTAATGGTAAAGTTTCTTTAACATTTCCCAAAACTGCTACATCTACATCAACATTTTTATTAATTTCAGCTGGATCAATTTCTAAATGTATAATTTTAGCTTGTTTTGCATAAGAATTTAGATTCCCAGTAACTCTATCATCAAAACGCATTCCTATTGCTATTAGTAAATCACATTCGTTTGTTAAAACATTAGGCCCATAATTTCCATGCATTCCGACCATACCAACGTTCAACGGATGTTTGGTTGGCAAAGCAGATAATCCTAATATAGTCCATGCGGCTGGAATCCCTGTTTTTTCTACAAGATCTTTAAACTCATTTTCAGCATTACCTAAAATAACTCCTTGTCCCCAAACTATTAATGGTTTCTTAGATTTATTAATTAGTTCACTAGCATTTTTGATTTTATTAATTGAAAAATCTGGAACTGGTTTATAACTTCTTAGAAAAGTGCATTTACTATATTTAAATTCCATTAATTCAAATTGTGCATCTTTAGTTATGTCAACTAGTACTGGGCCTGGTCTTCCAGACTTAGCTATATAAAATGCTTTAGCTAATACTACAGGAATATCAGCTGCTTTTGTTATCTGACAATTCCATTTAGTTACAGGAGTAGAGATACCTATAATATCCGTTTCCTGAAAAGCATCTGAACCCAATAAGTGTGATGCAACTTGACCTGTAATACATACCATTGGAGTTGAATCAATTTGAGCATCTGCAATTCCTGTTACTAAATTTGTTGCACCAGGACCAGATGTTGCAGTTACAACACCTACTTTTCCTGAAACTCTTGAGTATCCCTGAGCAGCATGAGTAGCACCTTGCTCGTGTCTGGTTAAAATGTGAGTTAATTCATCTTGAAACTTATATAATTCATCATAAATAGGCATTATAGCGCCACCTGGATAACCATAAATTAAATCAACTCCTTCTTCTAAAAGGCAACGAATAACTGCTTCGGCACCTGATATTTTAATTTCTTTACTCATATTAGTTCGTCGGTTACACATCCATTAGATGCATTAGAGACATTTTTTGCGTATTTAAACAAAACTCCATTTCTTACTTTTAAATCTGGAGAAACCCATTCACTTTTTCTTCTTAACAATTCTTCATTAGAAATGTCTAAAGTTAAAGAGTTTTTAATTGCATCAATAATTATTTTATCACCATTTTTAATTAAGGCTATATTCCCCCCTTCCTGAGCTTCTGGAGTGATGTGGCCAACCACAAAACCATGTGTTCCGCCTGAAAATCTGCCATCAGTTATTAACGCAACATCTTTTCCTAATCCAGCTCCCATTATTGCAGAAGTTGGTTTTAACATTTCAGGCATTCCTGGACCACCCTTTGGACCTTCGTATCTTATTACAACAACATCACCTTTATTAACTAATCCATTTTTTATACCATCATTTGCCTTAAATTCTCCTTCAAATACTTTAGCATGACCAGTAAAAATCAAGCCTTCTTTTCCAGTAATTTTAGCCACAGAACCATTTTGAGCTAAATTTCCATATAAAATTCTAATGTGGCCATTCTTTTTAATAGGATTGTCAAATGTTCTAATAATTTTTTGATCAAAATCTAAAGGATTAACTTCATTCAGGTTTTCTTTTATAGTTTTTCCTGTTATAGTTAAACAATCTCCATTTAAATGACCATTTTCTAACATGTATTTCATTACTGCTGGTACACCACCTATATTGTGTAAATCTTCCATTAAGTATTTACCACTTGGTTTCAAATCAGCTAAAAAAGGAGTTGAATCACAAATGGTTTGAAAATCATTAATAGTAAAATTAACATTAGCACTTTTAGCAATTGCCAAGAGATGTAATACAGCATTAGTTGATCCACCGAGAATAGTAATTACTTTAACAGCGTTTTTAATCGATTCTTTAGTTACAATATCTCTTGGTTTAATATCATTAACAAGTAAATTTTTTAATATTTCACCAACCTTATGACATTCAATATTTTTATCATTACTTGTTGCTGGGTTCGAAGAGTTATAAGGAACAGCCATTCCCATTGCTTCAATAGCAGATGCCATGGTATTAGCTGTATACATTCCTCCGCAAGCACCAGCACCAGGACATGCATTTTTAACAATATTTTTAAATTCAATATCGTCAATTTTTCCAGCTACATTTTCTCCCCATGCTTCAAATGCAGAAACAACATCTAGTTTTTTACCGTTATGACAACCTGGGGCTATTGTCCCCCCGTATACTAAAACACTAGGTCTGTTCAATCTAAGCATAGCCATTAAAGCACCAGGCATATTTTTGTCACATCCAACTACAGTAACAACTCCATCATAGGACATTCCCTGAACTACAGTTTCTATAGAATCAGCAATAATATCTCTTGATGGTAGAGAGAATCTCATACCATGAGTACCCATTGATATACCATCACTAACCCCAATAGTATTAAATATTAATCCAACTAAATTGGATTTATTTACTCCTTCTTTAATTAGTTTAGAAAGATCATTGAGGTGCATATTACAGGGATTACCTTCATACCCGGTACTAGCAATACCTATTAATGGTTTTTTGAAATCTTCCTCAGTTAATCCAATAGCATGTAACATTGCTTGTGCAGCTGGTTGTGTTGGGTCTTGGGTAACCGCTTTACTGTACTTATTAAGACTCATATTATATTTAAAAAAAAACCTCCTCTATTATTGAGAAGGATTGAATTACAACAAAATTTGTTCTAAAATAATTTTTATTTATAGATTAACATTAACAAATGTATGTATAATTTGTTTTTAAGCATTTTATAAATTGTATTTTTATATAATTAATAAATATTACAAGATTAACCTATGTTATTTTATGAAAAATTTAATAAATACAGTAATAAATAGACAAAAAGCTTTTTTTAAAACTAGAAATACTTTTGATATTTCTAAAAGAAAACATCTTTTAAAAAAATTAAGAGATGAAATAAGATTGAATGAAAAAGAAATTGAAACTGCTTTATTTAATGATTTAGGAAAATCTGAGGGAGAAAGTTATTTAACAGAAATTCATTTTGTTTATTCTGAATTGAAAATTGCAATAAATAATATTGATAAATGGACCAAAAGAAAATCTATAAGATCTTCATTGTTAAATTTTCCATCATCTGATTACATTATTGCTCAACCCTACGGAGTAACATTGCACATATCCCCTTGGAATTACCCTTTTCAATTGTCCATAGCACCACTTGTAGGAGCCATTGCAGCAGGAAATACTGTCGTACTAAAGCCTTCCGAATATTCAAAAAACACTTCATTAATTTTAGAAAAAATAATTACTGCTGTTTTTGATGAGGATTTAGTTAAAGTAGTAAAAGGAGGACCCGAGGTAGCTTCAGAATTATTAAATCATCAATGGGATTATATTTTTTTTACCGGGAGTGTGAATATTGGTAAAATAGTTGCAAAGCAAGCAGCAATTAATTTAACTCCAACAACTTTAGAATTAGGTGGAAAAAACCCATGTATTGTAGACGAAACTGCATCAATAAAAGTTACTGCTAGAAGAATTGTTTGGGGTAAATTTATTAACTGTGGACAAACATGTATTGCTCCTGATTTTTTAATTGTAAATAAAAAAATCAAATCAAAATTAATAACTGAAATTAAAAGCCAAATTATAAATATTTATGGAACTGATCCTCAAAGTTCAGATTCATATGGGAGAATAATTAGTGAAAAGCATATTGATTTTTTAAGTTCATTGTTAGAGAATGAAAATATAATACATGGTGGAAAAATAAATACAGAAACTAAATATTTCGAACCAACTTTAGTAGAAATAGATAATTTTAATTCCAAAATTATGGAACAGGAAATTTTCGGTCCAATTCTTCCAATTTATAGTTATGAAGACTTTAATGAAATTGATGAAATAATTTCAAAATATAAAAATCCTCTGGCCCTTTATATATTTACAAAAAACAGATCTTTTGGAGAGGAATTTCTTAAAAGACATAGTTTTGGAGGCGGTGCAATTAATGATACTGTAGTTCATATCATTAATGATCGTTTACCATTTGGAGGAATTGGAAATAGTGGAATGGGTAAATATCATGGAGAATCTACTTTTAAAACATTCTCACATTTTAAGCCTTATATTTCAAAACCTTTTTGGATTGATTTACCATTAAGATACCCTCCATTTAAAAATAAAATTAAATTTCTTAAAAAAGTACTTAAAATACTTCAGTAAAATCATGAGACTACTTATTTTTTTATCATTTTTTTTATTAAATATTCAATATAATTACTATTTAAATCAAATTTCAAAGTTCGAACTCGAGATCAATTTATTAAATATAAAAAAAAATGGTACTGTATGGATTGCTATTTACAACAATGATGTAGATTTTGATGCTAAAGATGATAATTACTCAAATATTCAATTTTCAATAATTGAAAAAGTCAATAAAGGAAATTTTTCAAAAAAAATTATTTTAAATGAAGGTATTTATGCATTTAAGGTTTTTATTGATGATAATGGTAATGATAAATTTGATTATAATTTTATTGGTTTTCCAAAGGAACAATATGGATTTTCAAATAATTTAATAAAAATTCTGGGGCCACCCAATTTTAGTGAAGCATCTTTTAATTTAAGTTCTAATAAAAAAATTGAGATAAAATTGAGATAAAATATGGAAATGACCGTTAGTGAGGCAATCAAAAACAGAAGATCTGTAAGGATTTTTAAGAATGATAAAATTGACACAAGTATAGTTAAAAACTGTCTTGTTAACGCTACATTAGCTGCAAACAGCAGTAATCTTCAGTTATGGGAGTTTATTCATGTTAATGATTCAAAACATCTAAAAAAGCTTGCTAAAGCTTGTATGAATCAAAGTGCCGCAAAAACGGCATCTCAAATAGTTGTTATAGTAACAAGAAAAGATCTATGGAAAAAAAGATCAAAAGAAAATATAAAATTTCTCGATAAACAATTTAAAGAAAAGTTTATATCCGAAAAAAGACATAAAAAAGCATTAAAATATTACAAAATATTAATACCTATTTTATATTTTGATGTTTTAGGATTACTTGGTTCAATAAAATATTTTATATTCCAAATTTTAGGACTTTTCTTTCCTGTTGTGAGGCAAACTTCTAATAGTGACTTAAGAATAGTAGTTCACAAAACAGCTGGATTAGCCGCTCAAAATTTTATGATAAGTATGTCATCTGTAGGTTATGATACTTGTCCAATGGAGGGTTCTGACACACTAATGATAAAAAAAATACTAAACATCCCAAAAAGTGCTGAAATTAATATGGTAATTGGTTGTGGAATTAGAGAAGATAAGGGTGTGTTTGGTCCACAATTTAGAGTTCCATTTAAAGATGTTTATAGGTATATTTGAGAAATATTTATAAAATGAACGATATTCTATTTAGAAAAATTTGTGGAAGTTATGCTACAGGTGTTACAGTAATTACCTCCTCCTTTGAAAATACTGATTATGGTTTTACAGCTAACTCATTTACATCTGTCTCTATCAATCCATACTTAATACTTTTTTGTTTAAATAAAAATGCTAGTTCAAACAATGCACTTTTAAAAGGAAATCATTTTATTATTAATATCCTCTCAAACTCACAATCTGAAATATGTAATCAATTTGCTAATAATAACCTTTCTCCAAACGAGAGGTTTAAAGGAATAAAAACCATTACCTCAAAAAATAAAATTAAAATAATTTTAGACTCTATATCTAATCTAAGTTGTAAAGTAAAAAACATCATTGACGGAGGAGATCATTTTATATACATAGGTGAAGTCGTAGACGGAAACTTAAATAATGATAGAGAACCTCTAGTGTATCATAATAGCATGATTAGAAAGATTATTTAAATTCTCTCAAACCTTCTTCTAACCATTTTTGATAAATATCTTTTGAAGTATATTGAATTGGACTGTTTAATATTTTCAAATTAGGATCTAAGAGTACGTAATATGGTTGAGAAGCGCTTTTAAAATTTAAAGCTTGGAATGTGGCTGATTTATCACCAATAGTTCTAATTTTTTTTATTTTTCCTGACTTATATTTCAAATCTAATTGATCGTTTAAATCTAATTTTTTTCTATCATCCACATAAAGTGATATTAAAACAAAATTTTCATTAATTAATTCAAACACATTAGGATCTGTCCATATGTTTTCTTCTACTCTTCTACAATTAACACAGGCCCAACCAGTAAAATCGAGTAAAATTGGCTTATTGTTTTCTCTTGCAAATTCTAAGCCCTTATCAAAATCTTTAAAACAATTAAATCCTAATGGGCAATCATTCGGTTTTGTGTAAATACTATAAAAAGAAGGAGGAGTGAAGCCACTTAATAATCTTGCACTATTACTTCCGCTAGGAAGTAATGCAGGACTCAAATAAACAGCAAAACATAAAAAAAATAATGATAGAGATACATTGAATTTCGATCTTTTAACAACATGGCTTTCATTTGGAAATTTATATATACCAAAAAGATAAAAGGAAAGCATTAATGAAATAACCACCCAAATACCAATAAAAATCTCTCTTTTTATTAAACCCCAATGTTCAACTAAATCTGCATTAGACAAAAATTTAAATGCAAATCCTAATTCTAAAAAACCTAAAATAACTTTAAAAGTATTCATCCATCTTCCAGATTTAGGCAATGATTTTAGCATATTTGGAAAAAGAGCAAACAAAGTAAATGGTAATGCAAGGGCCATTCCAAATCCAAGCATTCCAATTGATAATTGAATAGCTCCTCCTTGAGAGGATATGGAACCGACTAATAATGAACCTAGAATAGGTCCCGTACATGAAAATGAAACCAAAACAAGTGTCAGAGCCATAAAAAATATTCCTATAAAACCTCCAATGCTATTTGATTTTGAATCTATAGAATTAATCCAAGAAGAAGGAATAGTAATTTCATAGAAACCAAAAAAAGAAAAAGCAAATATTATAAATATTATAAAAAAGAAAATATTTAACCATGCATTGGTAGAAATAGTATTTAGAATTTCAGGATCTAACGACTCAATAAAGTGAAAAGGTATGCTTAAAAATAGGTATATGGTTACTATAAACAGACCATAAACTATAGCATTAAAAGACGAACCTGATTTAGAGTCCTTATTAGTAAAAAAAGAAACAGTTAATGGAATCATTGGGAAAACACATGGAGTTAATAAAGCTAATAGACCTCCTAAAAAACCAAGAATAAGTAGGTCAAAATAATTGTTTCCTGATATACTTTTTTCAGAGGAATAATTATCTAATAAATCCTTGTTTTTTAAATCTATTACTAAAGGATTTGATTCGTCAGAAATCAAAGCAGTTAAGTCTTCATTAATTATAGTCTCGGAAGATCCATCTAAATTGAAAATTAATTCAGATTCTCTAAAAATACATACAGCATCAGTACAAGCTTGGTAGGCAATAGTTGCAAAAATTTTAGAAATATTTGATTTTTTAAGTTCAATAGTTTGTTTAAAAATATTGGAATTAATAAAATATGATTGATCTAAATTGAAAATAGGATCAAATTTTGTAATTGATTCTGATTCAATCATTTTTCCAATTAAATTAAATGATTCTTCATTTTCAAAAATAAATTCAGTTGGCAAGGCCCCTCCCTCTTTTAGAAATTGAGAATACAATCTCCATTCATCATCAATATTTGAAGTTATAATCAATTCATATTGATTCTCAGAAATAGATTTAACCGAGGTCGTAAAAGAAACTGGTTCTTGAGAATAAGTCAAATTAATCGACAGTAAAATCCCAAAAAATAAACTTAAGATATTCTTCATAAAACCTCTATTTTAATTAATCCTTCATTTGGTTTGAGATATCTTTTATCTCCTCTTTTTCCTACAATCCAAATCACATCCTCTTGATTACAAAGCAACCATTGAGATTGTTTATCAAAGAAAGACATTTTTTGGTCTTTATAATACTTTGAAATCATTTTTTTTCCATTCATTCCAAAAGGAAATATAAAATCTCCTTTCTTCCATTTTCTTAAAAATAGTGGAAAATCTATATCAATTTTTGAGAGATATATTGTATTATCATTAAATTCTCTATCAAATTCCCCCATCTCAATGTTTATTCTTAAGGGCGTTGTAATTCCATTTTCACCAACTTCATATACACCGTTAAATTTATTTATATTTTTTTTTAATATTAAATTTGAACGGTCACTTAATAAAAAATATGTACTAGATTCAATCATTTTTCCTGTGACAGAATTGCAAAGTTTTAAAATTTCTTTTGGATTTTTAAAATTATAATCCTTAAATAATTCGTACACATCTTGTTGATTATTATTTATGAATTTTTTGGAAATTATAATTTCTTCACCATTAATCAAGAAATTTTCTTTTTTAATAATATTTATGTATTTAATTATAATAGAACTTGAATCTTTTAAAAAATTCATTGTTTTATTAAATTGATTTAAAAAATCAGGGTGTAATTCTTTTAATTGAGGAATAACTTTGTTTCTAATTTGATTTCTTTGATAGTCATTTTTAATATTCGATGAATCTTCTCTCCATCGAATATTATTTTTTTTTGCATATTCTAATATCTTATCTTTTGAAAAAATGAGCAATGGTCTAGCAATAAAATCGTTAATTGATTTAATACCTGATAAGCCTTTTATTCCAGTAGCTCTGGAAAGATTAAGAATAAATGTTTCTAAAGAATCATCCAAATGATGAGCTGTCAATATATAATTTAGTTTATTCTTTTTTAAAAGATCATAAAACCAATCATATCTTAATGTTCTAGCTGCCATTTGCAACGAATGTTTTGGAATCTTTGTTACAAAAGTTTTCGAGAAAAAAGGAATGGAATTTTTAAGACAATATTTTTTTACAAATTCTTCATCTAAATCACTTTCTTGTTCTCTAAGTTTAAAATTACAGTGAGCAACAGAAACATCCTGATTTGTTTTAGATAATAAATCAATTAATACCATGCTGTCTAGTCCTCCACTTACACAAACAAGAAGTTTAGATTTTTTTAAGAAATCAAAATCATTGTTTATATGTTCAGAAAAAAGATTATACATTAAGACAATATTACGTTTTTTAATAAAAAATAAAAAAATGTTGTCAAAGAATAGACAACATTGGCTCTGCTTTCAATAAACATTCTTCATATTCCTTATTTGGAGAAGAATTAGATGTAATTGCACTACCAACATGAAATGAAAGATATTTATTTTTTAAATCATAAATCAAAGATCTAATTACCACATTAAAATCAAAATTTCCACTTGGGTCAATGTATCCTATAGACCCACTATATAGACCTCTTTTTGAAACCTCTAAATTGTCAATAATTTTTAATGCTTGAATTTTTGGGGCTCCAGTCATACTACCCATGGGAAAAGTAGATTTAATTATGTCGGTTACTCTTAATTTAGAATCAATTTGTGACTCAACTGTAGAAATCATTTGATGAACTTTTTCAAAAGGATAAACCTTGCAAAGTTCAGTTACTTTAACACTTCCTGGTAAAGAAAATCTGGAAAGGTCATTTCTGACTAAATCTACAATCATAATATTCTCAGACCTTTCTTTTGGATCTAGATTTAATTGATTTTTTAAATACAGATCAATTAGTTTATCAGAATCCCTTCTAGATGTGCCTTTAATTGGTTGTGTAATTATCCTGTTATTTATTCTTTTAATGTATCTTTCAGGAGATGATGATAATAAATAAATATCATTATGCTTAAAAAAAGCACTCATTGGGTTTTTAGAAATATTATTTAATTTTTCATAAACTTTGTGAGGTAATATGAGTGAATTATTTGAAAACCACTCCATGCAAAAATTCGCTTCATATATATCTCCTCTGTTTATGTGATATAATAATTTTTTAATTTTTTCTTCATATTGTGACTTTGATAACCTAGGAATAAGCTTAATATCAGTTTTGTTAAAATTATCATCAATTTTTTGGTAATTTATTTCATCCCAATCGTGTTTTATTTCAGATTCACTTAAATAATGAGCTTCAATATTTCCAGATTTAATAAACCATATTTTTTTGGGTTGAAAAAAAAATAAATTTGGTAAAATAAATACTGAATTATTATTACTTTCTAAATCTTCTAATTCATTTTTCAAATCATAAGAAAAATAGCCGAATATCCAATCCTGAGTTTTACTTAAATAATCATCCAGTTTTTCTAGTGACTTGTTATTTGTAAACGGAAGTTTAGAATAAGGGTCTACGGCTAATATCGTATCAAAATTTCCTAATCTTCCTGGGTAATTATTTGAATCCAAACAAATAGATGTTTCAGAATTTTCTGACCATTTAAAAAGCTTTTTTTTAAATAATGAAATATCATCAGATTTGAAAGTAGTTATGAATCTTTTCAATAAAAAATAATTAAAAACAAATTTAACTTATTAAGGGATTATATTAGTTTTAAACACTACATGTGCAATGCTCTATTTTCGGTCGCAGCTAAGGCAGCCTCCTTTATAGCTTCAGCATAAGTTGGATGTGAATGACTCATTCTTGAAATATCTTCGGCAGAAGCTCTAAACTCCATAGCAATTACTGCTTCAGCAATTAAATCAGCTGCTCTTGCACCAATAATATGTACACCTAATATTTCATCTGTTTTTTTATCTGCTAAAATTTTAACAAAACCATCAATATCCATACTAGCTCTTGCTCTTCCTAATGCACGCATTGGAAATTGACCTTTTTTAAATTCAATTCCATCATTAATTAATTGCTCTTCTGTTTTGCCAACTGAAGCTACTTCAGGCCATGTGTAGATTACATTTGGAATTAAATTATAATCAATATGTGGTTTTTGCTTGGCTATTATTTCAGCAGCCATAACTCCTTCTTCTTCAGCTTTATGAGCCAGCATTGGCCCTCTAACTACATCACCAATTGCATAAATATTTTCAATTTTTGTTTGTAAATGATTATTCACATCTATTTGACCTTTATCATTAGTAATTATGTTAAGAGCTTTAAGATTTAATCCTTCTGTGTATGGTTTTCTCCCAACAGAAACTAAACAATAGTCACCACTAAATGAGATTTTATTTCCATTTGAATCTTCAGCATCAACATTTACATTATCCTTATTGACACTTACATTAAATACCTTGTGAGACAAATAGAATTTAATTTTTTGTTTTTTAAAAATTCTTATTAATTCCTTTGAAACAGCAGAATCCATAAATGGTGTAATTGTATTTGAGTACTCTATAACAGAAACCTCCGCTCCTAACCTATTGTAAACTTGGCCTAATTCCAAACCAATGACTCCTCCTCCAATAACTATAAGTTTCTTAGGAATTTCTTTTAGCTTCAATGCCTCAGTGGATGTAATAATTCTTTTTTTATCAATTTTTGCGAATGGTAATGAAGTGGGTTTTGAACCTGTTGCTATAACTGCATTTTTAAATGATATTTTGGTAATATTAGATGAATTATCAATTTTAACAGTGTGTGAATCTAAAAATGAACCTAATCCATTATATACCTTTATTTTATTTTTTGACATTAAAAATTCAATTCCCTTGGTGGTTTGATCGACAACATTTTGTTTTCTAGAAATCATCTTTTCTAGATTAACTTTAATACTTCCTTCAATAGTAATTCCATGAGAATCAAAATGTTTAATAGCATCATCATAATGATGAGAAGAATCTAAAAGAGATTTTGAAGGTATACAGCCTACATTCAAACAAGTTCCACCAAGAGCATCATATTTTTCAATTAAGGCCGTTTTTAGTCCTAATTGTGAGCATCTAATAGCACAAACATAGCCTCCGGGTCCTGAACCAATAACAACCACATCAAAATTATCCATCATTTTTTTTTCAAAAATACAAATGTTTTGATTTATTTAATCATTATAACAGTAATAAAGTTTAATATTTTGGAAGTAAATTATATATTAACTTAGTAACAAATATCAATGACATTGGAAAATAAAAAAAAATCACTTTCACTAATAGAATCTCTTTCTCCTGTATTTATTTTAATAATTCTATTAGCATATAATGTTTCTATTTATGGAGACGATGCAATGAGTGGCTCAAATCAATTTATCCTATTGTTAGGAGCAGCAATTGCTTGTGTTTTAGGTCTTAATAAGGGAATTCTTTTTACATCCATGATTGATGCTGTTTCTAAAAATTTGAAATCAATTACTGGAGCAATTTTAATTCTACTGTTTGTTGGAGCCTTAGCTGGAACTTGGTTATTGAGTGGAATAATTCCATCTATGATATATTACGGACTACAAATTCTTCATCCCTCTTTTTTTTTACCATCATGTTTGATAATATGCGCTATAATCTCCGTTTCAACTGGAAGTAGCTGGACTACTTCTGCAACAGTTGGCATTGCTTTAATTGGGATAGGTAAAGCAATAGATATTCCAGAGGGAATGGTTGCTGGAGCAGTTATTTCTGGAGCATATTTTGGAGATAAACTATCTCCTCTAAGTGATACAACCAATTTAGCTCCTGCTGTTTCTGGCTCAGATCTTTTTACTCATATCAAATACTTAACTATTACTACAGTTCCAACTGTGATTATAACTTTAATTGTTTTGTCAATTATAAATTTATTTATTGTTTCATCTGGTCCTACTGACCATCAGACTCTATTAAATACAATTTCTAATACATTTAATATATCTCCACTACTATTTATTGTTCCTTTAATAGTAATATTTATGATATTCAAAAAAACACCGCCTTTAATAGCTCTTTTTACAGGAACTATTCTAGGTGGAATTTTTGCTGTAGTTTTTCAACCCTCAATAATTAATGGAATTTCAGGAGAATCTGTATTAACTTTTAATGGAGCTTATCAAACTGTATTAAATTCAATGACTATTGAAACCTCAATTGATTCTGGTGATCCAGTATTAAATGATTTATTTAATAGTGGAGGAATGAAAGGAATGCTTAATACTATTTGGCTTGTTATATGTGCAATGGTTTTTGGTGGCATAATGGAATCTATAGGAGCTTTAAAAAAAATTAGTTCATCCTTATTGAAATTAGGTAAATCAACTTTCTCGATTTTTGCCAGTACTGTTGGAAGTTGTTTGGCAATAAACCTAACCGCATCAGACCAATATTTGTCTATAGTAATTCCAGGTAAAATGTTTTCCAATGCATATAAAGATAAAGGGTTAGCACCAGAAAACTTAAGTAGAACCCTTGAAGATGCAGGAACTGTAACATCAGTTTTAATCCCTTGGAATACTTGTGGAGCATATCAATCCAGTATTCTTGGAGTAAGTGTCGCTGATTACTT
>TARA_B110000238_G_scaffold113228_1_pt1 | contig 20158 bp, 20 predicted proteins | sample TARA_B110000238 | Tara Oceans TARA_B110000238 (sample SAMEA4397569) | marine metagenome | biome: Polar Biome; feature: [SRF] surface water layer (ENVO:00010504); material: water (ENVO:00002006), including particulate matter (ENVO:01000060) such as... | depth 5 m | reverse complement strand
GTACTCTCTACTTCGCCGTGCAATTGTTGCTGATAATCGGCAAACCCACTGAAGCCAAGCTTTTGAACTAGCCTTCCTACTGTTGGGGTGGAGACACCTGCTTTTTTAGCAATACTTGTTATTGAGCCTAATCCCGAAGCAGGGTAGTTGCGTAAAATGGTATCAGCAAGTTGGCGTTCGGCGCGAGTCAGTTGGTTAAACTGGGTTTCGAGTCGTTCTGAAACTGATATTTTTGACATATAAACGCCCTTAAGTAAAGTTAAGTTATTACTGAATATATCATCGTGAAATAAATTATGAAAATATATTGACAGAAGCTTTGATCAAGAACAATATTATACATAAAGTTTATATTGGAGACTATTTTGAGTCGTCAAATACCCATTAATGATTATTTATATAGCACCTTAATTCAAGCGTTTAGGACGGTTCTGTGATTCAGTTTGGCAGCGGGATAAGCGTGGCTTATTTCTTATGAGTGTGTCAGAAGTGGCGATGGTAAACGTGTTTAATGATACCAGTGAAGCGCAAATTTTATTGATTTGCGAACATGCGAGCAACTTTATTCCAGCTAAATTTAATGCTTTGGGTTTAACTCAGCAGCAGTTAGAAAGCCATATAGCATGGGACCCTGGCGCCATAGAAACGGCACAGGAGATGGCTATCTTGCTAGACGCTCCTTTAATTTCAGCACCAGTATCTCGCTTGATTTATGACTGCAATCGTCCACCAGAATCGCCTACTGCCATTCCCCTTGCATCAGAAAACCAGCCCATACCCGGTAATGCTAGCCTCTGCGAGGCGGATAAGCTAAGCAGAGTGACAGGCTATTATCGTCCCTTTGAAGCAGCTGTGGCAAAAAAAGTAGCATCCATGGAAATGCCTTTTATTATTACTATTCACTCGTTTACGCCAGTGTTTTTGGGGCAACGGCGCCAGGTTGAAATTGGTGTGCTACATGATAAAGATTCTCGCTTTGCCGATGCGTTCTTGCACCAGGTGTCAACGGATACTCGTTTTAATATTCAGCGTAATCAGCCTTATGCAGCCACCGATGGGGTCACCCACACATTAAAGCATCATGCCTTACCCCGTGGCTTAGCCAATGTCATGCTAGAAATCCGCAATGATCTAATTGCATCACCGGCACAGCGCGTGCAAATGGCATCCTACCTTGCTAAACACCTAGTGTTGGCTTCACAGAGAATATAAATGTTAAACACGCAACAAACTATTTCACCCGTAGACGGAAGTATTTACCTTGAACGTGACTATGCCAACCCTGAGCAGATTACCCTTGCCTTAGACTTAGCTCATACAGCTCAAAAGGCATGGCGCAAGGTGTCACTTGATGAACGCAAAGCCCTGTGCACTTTGGCTGTGCAAGCGTTAGTGTCAAATAAACACCAGATCTCTCAAGAGCTTTGCTGGCAAATGGGGCGCCCGATTAAGTATGCCGCCGGGGAGGTAAACAGTTTTGCTGAACGGGCAGACTATATGATTGCTATCGCCGAGACCGCTCTTGCGCCCATACAGCAAGCTGAAAAAGAGGGATTTATACGCTATATCCGTAAAGAGCCTGTAGGCGTTATTTTAGTGATCGCCCCTTGGAACTTTCCTTTACACACGCCGATTAATGTAATTGTGCCGGCTTTACTGGCAGGCAACAGTGTCATCTTGAAACACTCTAGCCAAACGCCACTTTGTGCTGAGCGAATCTGCCAAGCCTTTACTCAGGCAGGCTTGCCTGAGGGAGTGCTGCAATACTTACATATGGACCATGATTCCACAGAAACTTTAGTGGCCTCAGGTAAGGTTAATCATGTCGCCTTCACTGGCTCTGTGGCTGCTGGCCGAAAAATTGAACGGGCTGCTGCAGGTCAATTTATTGGTGTGGGATTAGAGTTGGGAGGGAAAGATCCCGCTTACATTCGCGCTGATGCAGATTTGGACTATGCGATTGAATCTACTGTAGATGGAGCATTTTTTAATTCTGGGCAGTCTTGCTGCGGGTTAGAACGCATTTACGTGCATGAATCGGTGTATGACGCGTACCTAGACGGTTTTGTTGCTTTAACCAAAGGGCTTAATTTGGGGCGTCCTGACGACCCAGCCACTACTCTTGGGCCTATGGTGCGTTCTTCTGCTGCTGATTTTGTACGTCAGCAAATTGCTGACGCGCTCCAACAAGGAGCGGTAGCACAGATCAAACCCAGTGAATTTGCTATGGATCAATCTGGAAGCCCTTACATGGCGCCTCAAGTTCTAACGCAGGTAGACCATAGTATGCGGGTGATGACTGAAGAGAGCTTTGGTCCCGTGGTAGGCATTATGAAAGTGGCTAATGATGAAGAAGCCATTGGGTTAATGAATGATAGTGATTTAGGGTTAACTGCGGCCATTTTTACCCAAGATCTGGATACAGGTATTGCGCTGGGTGATCAAATTGAAACCGGTACTTTTTTTATTAACCGATGTGACTATCTTGATCCTGCATTGGCGTGGGCGGGTGTTAAAAACACTGGTAAAGGCTGCACCTTATCGAGTTTAGGTTTTGACGCTTTAACTCAGCCTAAATCGTACCATATTAAAACTAAATTATAGGCTGATGTATGACCACATTTGATTACATTATTGTAGGTGCCGGCTCAGCAGGCTGCGTGGTGGCTAACAGACTTAGCGCCAACCCCAACATTAGCGTGTGCCTGGTTGAAGCGGGTGGCAATGGGAAAAGCCCTTGGGTGAGTATTCCAGCGGGCATTTTTGGTTTGTACGGCAATAAAAAATATGATTACAGCTTTGTCACTGTACCGCAGAAAAACCTCTGTAATCGAGTGATGGACGTTAACCGTGGTAAAGCCCTTGGAGGCTCCAGCGCTATTAACAGCATGGTCTACATTCGAGGTAATCGTAATGATTATGATGGTTGGTCGGCTTTGGGGTGTGATGGCTGGTGCTATGACGATGTTTTGCCTGTATTCAAAAAAATGGAGGCTAATCAAATTGGTCAAAGTGCTGAATATCATGGTTTTGATGGCGAGTTAAAGGTGTCTAAACAGCAGGATGCAAATAAGGTAGGCAAGGTGTTTGTAGCGGCTGGTAAAGCCGCGGGGTTGCCAGAAAATACAGACTTTAACGGCGTATCCCAGTTGGGGTTGGGCATTTATAACGTTAAGCAAGACCGTGGCCAGCGGGTGAGTAGCTATACAGCATTTGTAAAGCCTATTGAAAACCGCACTAACCTAACCATTATGACTCATACACAAGCTTTAGATCTCATCATTTCAGGTAACAAGACAGAGGGCCTAATGGTTGAACGCGCTGGCGTGCAACAGCAGTTATCTTGTAATAAAGAAGTCATTCTTTGTGGTGGTACCATTTTGTCACCACGCATTTTATTGGCTTCAGGAATTGGCAATAAAGAGGAGTTGCGACAGTTAGGCATTGACTGTCACCACCACGTGCCGGGTGTGGGTGAGAACCTGCAGGATCATATAGATAGCATGGTTACTGTCCGGTCTTCGAAGGCAGACTCTATGGGTGTATCGTTTAAAACGTTATTACCCCATGTATTACCCGCACCGTTTAAATATTTTCTGGGCCGCAAGGGCTGGTGGACAACCAATTATGTAGAGGCCGGTGGTTTTGCAAAAACTACGCTAGCGATAGATGCTGATACTGACCCCGATATCCAATTTCACTTTGCTCCTTTGTATCGCAGCCACAGAGGTAAGAAATTTGAGTGGGGGCATGGCTATTCGGTGTTCACCTGTGTGCTGCGCCCAATAAGCCGTGGCAGTGTTAAGTTAGCCAATGATGGTAGTAAACGCAATGTGCTGATTGATTATAACTTTTTTGCCCACGAACAAGATCAGCAAACGTTGGTGGAAGGTGTTAAAAAGGCTCGCGAAATACTAGCCTCCCCAGAGTTTGATCATTTACGCGGTGAAGAAATGGCGCCTGGTGAAGAGGTTCAAACCGATGCTCAGATCCTTGACTACCTGCGCCATACCGCCACTACTGTATATCATCCAGTGGGTACGTGTAAGATGGGTACGGACTCTATGTCAGTAGTTGATCCAGCAACACTAAAAGTTATTGGTATGGACAATTTACGGGTTATGGACGCCTCTATTATGCCGTGCTTGACCAGTGGTAATACCTCAGCGCCAACCATGATGATTGCTGAGCGCGGCGCGGCGATGGTGTTGGCTGAACACCATCGCTAACGAGAACAATACAAGCATGAAAGAAGCCTGTTTAAAGCCTCAAGATGTGGTTATTATTGGTGCCGGTTTTGTAGGTGTTGCCACTGCAATGTGGTTACAAAAAAGTGGTCATAAGGTGACTTTAATAGACCCAAAACCATTTGAAGATGGGGCTTATTTTGGCAATGCGTGCACTATTGCAACTTACGCTAATATTCCTGTAGGTACGCCCAGCACCATTAAACAAATCCCTAAACTATTATTCAACCCCAACAGCCCTTTATCAATTGACTGGTCATATTTACCCTGGCTTACACCTTGGTTATTACGCTTTGCTTGGGCTAGCAGGCCCTCTCAGGTGGAAAAAATCGGCCATCAGTTAAGTGTCCTCTTAAGTCATTCCCACAGTGCTTTAGCCCCACTAATTGAGGCTGCTAATGGGCATGACTTAGTCGCCACAAACGGCACTTTATATTTATATGGCAGCGAGGCTGGTTTTGTTAAAGCAAAGCCTGACATTGATTTAAGGCGCCGTCATGGCATTTCAGTGACAGAACTAACGAAGGCTGAAGTTGGAGATTTAGAACCGCATTTAAAGCCAATTTATGCACGGGGTTTATTCTTTGAAAATGCGCAACACTTACTCAGCCCTTTAGACTTATTAAAGCGTATGGGGGAGTCAGTGATTACTAATGGTGGCAAAATCATTAGCAATAAGGCACTGGGTATTGATCGTGTTAGTGCGAATGAGCTCAAGGTGCAGTTGCAAGATTCGAGCGTGTTATGCAATAAAGTGGTGGTGGCTGCAGGTGCTTGGTCAAAGTCTTTGGCACAGCAGGTAGGCGATAAACTACCCCTGGATACGGAGCAGGGTTATCATGTAATGTATCAGGGCGCACAGCAGGTTCTCAATCGGCCGGTCGGTTGGGCTGACGTGGGCTTTTACATGACGCCTATGAATGATGGTTTAAGAGCCGCTGGCACCGTTGAGTTAGCTGGTCTTAATAACCCCACTAACCCAAGGCGCTTAAAGCTCATTGCAGACACCGTAAAAACATTATTGCCACAACTCAAAGACCACGATGGCGAGTGGACTGGTTTTAGACCTTCCATGCCTGACTCTATGCCCGTTATTGGCCAGTCAAGTAAAGATGCAGACATCTATTACGCTTTTGGCCATGGCCATATTGGTGTCACCTTATCGGGCATTACCGGTAAGTTAATTAGTGAGCTTATAGATGACAAGCCCTGTAGCGTTGATATATCGGCCTTTGCAGCGCAACGCTTTTAACCTGGATGTTCCCTCTTTAAAGATGAAATGGCTTAAGAGGCAGCCAATGCTTTAGGTAACCCTTGGTTATCAGCAGGTTTGATAAATTCTGCAGCATAGGCTTTGCGCGCAAATACGCGTTCTAAAAATGGTACAAAAAAGTCTAATTGTTGGCTGTCATAGTTGGGATCAAAACAATTTTGATCCCAGCGTTCGCAAAAATCCACTGCAGTTTGGTAATAAGGATGATCACGGTATTGGTCGCGCTCGTTGGGGTTCCAACCGGTTAAATGGTGCGCGTAGTAAATCATTTGAAATGCCCCGTGGTGCTCAATGACCCAAGTCACCTCCTCGCTAACAAAAGGGCGAATGATTTCTGCAGCCATTCGGTCATGATTTTGTGGTGCCAGACCATCACCAATATCATGTAACAAAGCGGCTACTACCCAATCGTCATTTGCACCGTCTCTCCATGCTCTGGTAGCAGACTGCAAACCGTGCTCTAAGCGGCTAATAAGATAGCCATCGATGCTGTCTTGGCCTTGACGTTCAAGTTCGTCATGCAATCGCTGAGCTGTTTTGGTATAAAACGAGTGCTCTAGGGCTTGCAACATTGCGTAATCTTGGCGAGTGCCATGTTTCATTTGAGTAAAACTAACGGTGGCCATTGCTTGTGCTCCAGTTTTATTAGGTTGTATTGCCTTGGATGCCTTTAAGTTTATCATCTAAGGCTTTTTGTTTTTGCCATGCCTTGCTATCAAAATTGCTCTGAGCCGGTTGGTCTGTTTGGAAGTGGCCATAGTGATCAACCCCCCTTACTAACATTGCAGAATCTTGTTGTTGTTTAAGTTGTTTTACAGCGGGGCTAATATATTGAATGTTAAGGCCAATACGGCGGTCATTAGTGAGGTTGGGCTGGGAACAATGAATGGTCCACCCATGATGAAACGAGGCTTGTCCTGCTTTGAGGCTTGCGGCGATGCTTTGATTAGGGTCTATGTCATTAATAGTTTGCCCGCTTAGCAACACATTATTGTTATCTTGTGTGTTGTGGTGTTTTTGTTGTCCGTGTTTGTGACTACCAGGAATCATATGCATACAGCCACTGGCTTCGCTAGCGTCAGACAGTGCTAGCCAAACACTCACTTGGGCGTCTGAATCTAATCCCCAATAAGTGAGGTCTTGGTGCCAGCTTACGTGACTTTTTGTATTAGCTTCTTTAACAATATAAGCTGCGCTATAAAGCAATATATCTGGACCAATCAGTTGCTCAACAATATTAAGAATCTTAGGTAGAATAGCCAGTTGATACGTTGAATGCATTGCTGTGTGGGCTTTAAATTGATAATGCATAGGCCCTCGCTCAGCCTCTACGGCCTCTAATATAGAGCGGTGGGCTAAGGCCTCTGAAGGCTTAATAATAGGCACTCCAGTTAAGAAACCTTGGGCATCATAAAGTGATTTAAAACGATTCACCATAACTATACTTCACTCTAATTTTGGCTGAAATAATGCCATTTTTCTGAGTGCTTAACAAGACTGCCGTAAGCAGGTGATTGGGGTTAAAAATAGCAATTATTAAGCAAGCCAAAGGTAACTAAGGTTTTATCTGTTTAGCTATTTGGCGGGCCTAGAACAGGTGTCAGCTTTAGATCATCTGTATTTGCCAAAATTTGCTAACCATTGAATCCGCGGTAAGGTAGAATAAAGCTTCGATACATTATATATATTTGCTATATGGCCAGTTTGCATCAAGATGTTCTGCGAGAACTTGGGATTTTACAATTAGAATTGCAAACTATTGGCTTATGGAGTGATGTTGCGCCCTCTGAAAAAGCCCTGCTGAGCACTGAGCCTTTTTGTTGTGACTTAATGAGCTTTGCCGAATGGTTACAATGGATTTTTATTCCAAGGCTGAGCTACTTGGCAGAAACAGAAGGGCAGTTGCCTCGCAAAAGTGGTATTTTTCCGATGGCAGAAGGGGCCTTTAAAGATCTAGAAGATACTGTTAAAGGCCTAATGGGGAGTATCCAGCGAATGGATGCTTTGCTTACAGCATAACTATTAACGCCGTACCTTAAGCCTTGATTTACGCAGAATAGCGTTGACCTATCCAACCTCCAATAATCAATGCTGGCAAAAATACCATAGCTTCAGAAGGGTTGATCATAGCGTTAATGATGCCAGGGCCAGGACAATAACCACTGAGTCCCCAACCAATACCAAACAAACTTGCCCCTAAAATTAAACGCCGATCAATACTGGTTTTAACAGCCATGTAAAAGCGGTCAGAAAATAAGGGTGTTTTACGTTTCATAATAAAGTGTGTTGTGAATAAAGTGACTGCCACAGCTCCACCCATAACGAAGGCTAAGCTTGCGTCCCAATTGCCAAATGGGTCAAGGAAATTCTGCACTTTAACCGGGTTTACCATTTCTGAGATCACTAGGCCGGCACCAAAAATAAGGCCAGATATGAGAGCGATAATTAAACGTTGCATGTTTGATCCTTCCTTATGCCATAAAACTGCGTAATACAGTGACTGTAATAATGCCTGTGGCCACAAAGGTCACCGTAGCCGCAATAGACCTACCTGCCATTGAGCCAATGCCACAGACCCCATGCCCACTGGTGCAACCGTTGCCTATGCGTGTGCCTATACCAACAGCTAAACCTGAAACGACGAGCAAAATAGGTGAATAACCGTTGCGTAATTCAAATGCTGCAGGCAGCATCAAATAACCACCTCCAAGAAGGCCTAAAAGAAAAGCTATGCGCCAGCCGCTCTCAGAACTGCTGAGTGGGTTAAATAACAAATTGTATAGAATGCCACTAATGCCCGCGATGCGGCCATTAAACGCCAGCAGCAATGCAGCGCTTATGCCTATTAAAATACCACCGATAAGGGGCTGTATTGGGAATGCTTCAAGCATGATTTAAACCTTTTATATTAGATAACTCTAATTAAATTATACGTTAATAAATTCAGCTGTGTCAATTGTGTATACCGCTAGAACATAAGTTGTTTGTAAAAAATTTGGGTTTACTAGGAAAAAGCAAGCAACTGAGTGTCAACAAACGCTTCATATCGTGCTATGTTTAGCATTGTAAATTTGATGCTAATAATGTGGACACTCAGTAAATGCCAAGAAATGACGATATCGGTGATTTGCCTAGCTTAATGCCCGATTCAGATGAAATTAAAGGGACTCGAAAACAGTCTTCTTCAGCTTCGGTAGGGGGTAATACTAATCTTGCAGGTGGTAATGCTAATAATGAAGGTGCCGATGGTTCCTCTAGGCGAGGTGGTCGGGATAGTAGCAGGCCCATTGCGTCTCCGCGTGCAATGCAGCCTAGTTCTCCTCAAATAGTAGCAAAGAATAATGGAATTCTATGGGTTTTGGTTGTCACCATGTTTTTTGGTGTGCTGGGTGGTGGTTATTGGTCTTATAACAAACTAACAGATGTGGACCTGCTCTTGATGGTGTCTCGTGGAGAGCTTGATCATGCGCGTAAACGCATTGGTGAATTGGAAGCCTTGGTAGTAGCAACAGATGTTAACTCAAATAAATCTGGTACTGTTGTTCAAGCACAGGTAAGGCTTGTTGATAATAGGGCTAAAGAGCGTAATAAGTTCGTCGATACAGAGATTGATAAGTTGTGGGGTGTTGCCTACCGTAACAACCGCCCAGCGATAGAAGAAAATCAAAAGGCAATTGATAATAACACCGCAACAGTAAAGCAACATCAAGAGAAACTGAAGACTCAAAATGAGAAACTGAAGACTCAAAATGAGAAAGTGAGCCTTCAGCGATCCGCTATTGCTAAGCAGAAAGTCCAAATACAAGAAGCGAGTCAAAATGGTCAGCTGGTAGTGCAGCAGGTAGAAGATCAGCTAAATAAATTACAATTATTACAAGATAAATTATCTGGGGTGTTAAAGCGGGTTGCGTCGCAGGATAAAACCTTGTCAGACCAGCATAAAACTGACATTGGTCAAGCTCAGCTTGCTCAGCAGCATGCCAAAGATCTAGCGGCGCAAGATGAAACCTTGTCAGAACAGCGCGAAGCAAACCTAAGCCAAGCTTTGCGTCAACAACAATATGCCAGAGAGCTTACTGCTTTGACCGCTTCGGTGGAAACCTTATTGCAACAAATTGAAGGCTCTACCACGGATGATGATTTGGATATTATTACCAATCGAATTGGCATACTTGAGAGCAAAGCTAGAGTGTTAACTGCGATCGAACAAAATGCTAGTGAAATGGACGAGCGAGTTTATTTGATGGAACAATCTGCTGAATCTGTAAGAGCTTTTCGCAGGGACACTAACCGACTTTTAAATGAACTCCAAAGTCAGATTCGAAACCTAGCTTATAGCCAGTAATCAAGCGGGATAAACCCAAAGGACTTTTGCATGCATAAGCTATCGCATCCTAAAATCCAATTGGGCCATTGGCCTACGCCACTTGAGCCTATGTTACGAATCAATGCTATGCACAAAGGCCCTGAGCTATGGGTCAAGCGAGACGATTGCTCCGGTCTTGCTTTTGGCGGCAATAAAACCCGAAAATTAGAATACTTGCTGGCCGATGCTCAGCTTGAGGGAGCAACCACTTTGTTGACTGCTGGTGGTTTGCAATCAAACCATGCGCGACAAACTGCAGCAGCAGCAGCGCGGGTAGGGCTCGGTTGTGAGTTGTTTTTAGAGGATGTAGAGGGTGTTTCAGAGCCAGACTACAACCACTCTGGCAATGCGCTGCTGAACCAATTACTTGGTGCAAGGGTGCATCATCTCACTGCAGGCCAAGACTTAAACGCGGTGATGGCTCTGCGTGCCCAAACCCTTAGAGCCTCAGGTCAAAAGCCTTATGTTGTGCCGGTAGGCGGCAGTAATGCAATTGGTGCAATGGGTTACGTTAATTGTGGTTTAGAATTGGCACAACAAATACAGGCGCAGGGCTTCAGCTTTGATGCCATTGTTTTAGCTACGGGCAGTGCTGGAACTCAAGCAGGTTTGTTGGCAGGCTTAGCTTTAGCTGGGCAAGATATCCCAGTGTTAGGTGTTACTGTTAGCCGCTCCAGTGGTGAGCAATGCCAAAAGGTGTTGGCTTTAGTGCACGAAGTGCAAGCTTTACTTCAGCAACCCAAGTTACATGAAGACCATGTGATTTGCTTTGATCAATATTATGGCTTAGCTTATGGAGCCCCAACATTACCAATGATCGAAGCCGTGCGACTTGCCGCTAGCCTTGAGGGGCTGTTTTTGGATCCAGTTTATTCTGGTAAAGCTTTTGCAGGGCTGTTGGATCTAGTTCGGCACGGCTATTTTGATATTTCGCAGCGCATTCTGTTTTTACACACCGGCGGTGCACCCGGCCTATTTGCCTATAGCGAGTGCTTAAGTGAGCACTAAAACACCATGCTTTTAACCAAGGTGATTAGGTGATTAGCTGTTTGGGGCTTTCAAGATGTTTGCCTCGTCGCTTAAATGTGTCGATGATTATTTTTTTTAGGGCAGCAGCTACTGGCATTTGTTGATGATGGCGAGAGCTAAGTAGGGCAATCTGACGTCTTATAGGTGGTTCTTCAATTAGCCTAAATGCAAGTTCATCGTTGTCCTTTGGAAAAGCCATCCATGGCAGCGTAGTAATACCTGCACCTGCTTCCAACATAGCAATTAGTGAAGTCATATGGGTCACCTGCATTGGGGCAGATAAAAACGTTTGTGCAGGGGTATTGTCAACTAGTGGTGTGGTGCCATTGCGAATAAGTTTTTGTTGGCCTAGTTCCATCCAATTAATATCATTGCCTATCTGCATCCACGGATGAGCTTTACGGGCGACAAGGCCCACGCGGTCTGCGCATAAGTGAGTATGGTGAAGGTCTAGTTCGGTTTGCCAAATACTACTAATGGCTAGGTCAATCCGTCCATCGAGCACCTTATCTCTTAAGTTATCACCATTATCATCTTGCACTTGCAGGTGAACTAGCGGGTGTTGTGCTAGAAAAGCGCGAAGAATATGGGTGAGTACAGTTTTTGCAACAGACGGTAAAACACCCAACTTAATAATGCCAGACTGGCCTTGTGCCATACTCAAACCATTATGTAAGGTGGTTTCATAATGTTTATAAAGGGCTTTTGCCTCAGGTAAAAAAGCTATACCAAAGGCGCTGAGTTCTCCATGGCGCTCAGGGTTGAATAGAGCTGCTCCAAGTGATTGCTCAAGCTGCTTTATGGCCAAACTCACAGCTGGCTGAGACCTACAAAGGAGGCTTGCCGCCTGGCGAAAATTTTTGCACTGGGCTACAGTTAAAAAAGTGTTAATTTGAGCTATTTTTATATCTGGCAGCATGGCATTAACCCTATAGTTCGATTTTTAGTTAAACTTATCAAATAATACATTTAATTAATTATTATTATCAAGCCTGTCGGTTTAAAATGCGGTTAACTAATATAAAAGTATGCCAGTTAAGGCAAAACAGGAGCTAACATGAACCAAGTACAAAAGAACTACATCGCTGGTCAGTGGGTAGATGGAGAATCAACGGTTAAAAATATTAACCCTTCAGACCATAGTGAAATTGTTGGTGAGTTTGCTCAAGCGTCAGCTGAACAAGTGGATCAAGCTATTGCAGCTGCCCGTGTGGCCCAGGTTGAGTGGCAGGCCACAGGATTAGAAGCTAAGCAGCGTGTGTTACAAGCGATTGGTGATGAAATGATTGGGCGTTGTGATGAGCTTGGCGAAGTGCTCTCACGTGAAGAAGGTAAGCCTCGTGCAGAAGGCCGCGGTGAAGTTTATCGGGCCGGTCAGTTCTTTCAGTATTATGCTGCTGAAGTATTGCGCCAAATGGGCGACACTGCAGACTCTGTGCGTCCGGGTGTAGAAATCGATGTCCGCCGTGAGCCTATGGGTGTCGTGGCTGTAATTAGTCCTTGGAACTTCCCAACTGCCACAGCGTCTTGGAAAATTGCCCCTGCCTTGGCCTTCGGTAACGCAGTGATCTGGAAACCAGCTAACCTAACCCCAGCCAGTGCTGTGTTGCTTGCTGAAATTATTGCCAAGCAAGACATTCCTGCAGGCCTATTTAATTTAGTGATGGGTTCTGGCTCTAGCGTAGGTGAAAAATTAATTACTTCAGAGACTATTGATGCCATCACATTTACGGGTTCTTTGGCAGTAGGTAAGCGTGTAGCGGTGGCTGCTGCTAGTAATCTCACCAAGTTCCAGCTAGAAATGGGCAGCAAAAATGCCTTGATAGTGCTGGACGATGCAGATTTAGATAACGCAGCAGATTGCGCCGTTAATGGTGCTTTTGGAGGTTCTGGTCAAAAGTGTACGGCATCTTCTCGTTTGATTGTGACTGCTGGGGTACATGATGAATTTGTGGCTAAAGTTAAAGAGCGTATGGCCAAGCTTAAGGTTGGTGGCGCACTGGAAGAAGGTGTAACTATTGGCCCAGCAGCAGACGCTAAGCAATTTGCACAAAATAAAGAGTACTTTAAGCTAGCTCAAGACGAAGGGGGTCAACTGGTTTGTGGTGGTGAGTTTGATGACAGCAAAGGTTATTTTATGACGCCAGCATTATTTATTAATACCACGAATCAAATGCGCATTAACCGAGACGAAGCATTTGCTCCTCTAGCCTGTGTTATTAAAGTGGCAGACTATGACGAAGCCTTGGCAGCATTGAATGACACGCAGTACGGTTTAACAGGAGGTATTTGTACTACTTCTCTTAAATACGCCACCCACTTTAAGCGTAATGCTAAAACTGGTTGTGTCATGGTCAACTTACCGACTGCTGGGACTGATTACCACGTGCCTTTTGGTGGCCGCAAGAATTCAAGCTTTGGTTCTCGTGAGCAAGGTAAATATGCTGAAGAGTTTTACACCGAAGTGAAGACCACTTACATGAAAGCTTGATTACTTTTATGCGGATCATAACGGCTTAAACCTTAAGTTTTGATGATTTTCATGCAAAGTTTATGCGCAGCTGATGGGCAATAGGAAAAGGGAAAGAATGAGCAAAATGATGATGATTGATGGCTTACAATATAGCCATTGGAGCCGTGAAGTATTTGAGCAGATGCGAGAGGGTGGCTTAAGTGCTGTCCATGTGACTATTGCTTATCATGAGCTTAGTCGTGAGACGCTGCAGAATATTGGCCAATGGAACCGCATGTTTGAAATGCATAACGACTTGATTATGCCTGTTCACACTGCAGCAGACATTCAATCTGCACATGCTCAAAACAAGGTTGGCATTATTTTCGGGTTCCAAAACTGTTCACCTATTGAGGATGATATTGATCTAGTGGCTATTTTTCACCAGCTTGGTGTGCGTATTATGCAGTTAACCTATAACAACCAAAGCCTTTTAGGAGCGGGTTGTTATGAGGCTACTGACTCTGGAATTTCTCGATTTGGTAAGGTTGTTATTGCAGAAATGAATCGTGTGGGCATGGTTATTGATATGTCTCACAGTGCTGAGGAAAGCACCCTACAAGCGATTGAAATTTCACAGCGCCCGATTGTTATCAGCCATGCTAATCCAACATTTTTTGAGCCTGCCAAGCGTAACAAATCTAACAAAGTGTTGTCTGCCTTGGCCGAAAGTGAAGGTCTGCTTGGGTTTAGTATGTACCCATTTCATCTTAAAAATGGGCCAAAGTGTCGTTTAGATGAATTTTGTACCATGGTTGCAGAGACTGTGGATTTAATGGGAATTGATCGGGTGGGCATGGGTAGTGACTTGTGTCTTAATCAGCCTATTTCAATTTTAGAATGGATGCGCAATGGCCGTTGGACTAAACAAATGGACTATGGTGAAGGTTCCGCAAACAATGCGGCTTGGCCTGAACCTCTGTCCTGGTTTGAAACCAGCGCAGATTTCCCGAATATTGTGTTAGGGCTGCGTGAAAAAGGCTTTAATGAGGTAGAAGTAGAAAAAATAATGGGTGGTAACTGGTTAGAATTTTGTGCGGCGGGTTTCGGACCGAGGTAGCAGCCCAACATCTGCCTTTGTTTTGGAGTTCACATTTGAACTCTCCCAAGCATCCACAGCATAGGTTTTTTGAGGTATTAGCATGAGTCAAATCATATTGCGTCCAGCTTCACAAGCGATGGACTTAGAGCGTTTAGGTGCAGGTTTTTCTAGTAACTTAAGCTTCATGCGGACATTAGTTCGACACATGGTAAAAGATCAGTGGGCCATTAGTTATAGCCAGTTTGAGTTAGATCAAAATGGTTATGGACACGCTGTGTTTGATATTAAAATGCCTCATAGCAAGCTAAGCTTGGTGGTTTTTTCTCAATACTTGGCACCAGAAGACCGTAATGATCGGGTGATTGCTGAAAAGTGGGACTTAACCATGACTCTAGTAGAAGGTGAGGTAGACGACCAGTGGCTCGAGCGCTTAGCGGTTAATGTACCATTACAAGAAGCTGGCCGTGTAGATTCCCGCAGTTTGTGCTTATCGCGGGGAAACCGTAGTGCTCGAATATTTGATTCTTTGCTGGCCCAGCTGCGCAGTGGTCTGCAACCAGACCCAAACAAGCTAGCTGAAGTTGGCTACTTGTACCGCACTACGGCGGTGTATGGTTCTGGTAAATTTGGAGCTTGTGACTGGGGTAAAATTGCTCGCCAGCACCCTGATTTAGCACGGCCTTTTTCTGCTGAAATGTTGGTGTGCTATTTATTACGTCAATTTAGTTTGGATCAATTGCACCACATGGTGCACCAGCCAAATTACCCTGACGCTGTGGACTTAGATGTTAATTTACAGCGTTATTTAGGGATTGGTAATTCTACTGGGCTGGGTATGGCGCCTTATTTAATTAATCACCCTTTATTGATGAGTCAGTGGATTGGCCAAAGGGAGCAGGCCTATGCAGAAGTTTTGGCTGAGCCGGTGGCCAAGGAAAAGGTGGCTAAGCTGCAACAAGTGCTGTTGCAAGCAATGCAGCATGTGCGAGAAGTGAGCACGCTTGATGAATGGCAGAGTAATAATAATGAACAACTTTTAGTCGATACTCAAAAGTTAACTGACTGGTTAGCCAGTGATCAAGGAGAAGTTCATGATTGGCGTGAACTGCATGAATGGGCCCAGCAGCATTACAGCCTAGAAACTCAAGAATTATTAGTGAGTTTGTTGTTTGAGCTATACCCAGCCATTGTTAATCCAAAGGAAGATCAGTTGGCTATTAATGAAAGCCTTACCTACGATCCAACTCAATCGGCACAGAACCTAGCTGACAGCATTCAGGAAAGTTATGACTGGGTATTTGACTATGACTTTAGTGAAACTGATGAGAAACAAACTTTTTGGTATTATTCGCAAGAAAAAATTGAACCCAGGCTTGGTAAAATGGGCGTTGATGATGGCGCTGAGGTACAAATGTTTTTGGGTATCGCTAAGGCTGTACAGGCGTGCCATGACGACTTGTTAATGGTCATGGACCATACTAAGGATGCCAGTGTGGCAGAGTTTTTATTGCAGAAGCCAAAGCACCTTGGGATTGTAAATCGTATCGCTACTATGTCCCAGACTCAATATGGAGAAATTCGAGCTAACTTGCTGCACAAAGACGTATTGCCTATGCACCTGTTGCGATGCAAGTTGGCATTTTTTGGAGTGGGTAAGTTTGATCCAAAATCTGCATTGTGGGTGCGCAACACTATGTTCCAAGGTGCTCCTGTAGTGAGTGATTTAACTCATGAGTTTAATGACGATTGGTATTTTCCTGTGGCGCCTAAATTGAGTTGTGAGACGCTCGGGAATGTCTGAGTTGATACAGGTATCAGCGAACGAAATTAAGTTTTTGGTAAAGCGGAGCGTTGAAGGTTTAGGCTTTCCCCCAGGGGATCAGTTGTCTGCAGGTATTAAAGCAGCTGCTGCTTTTCAGCTAGGTCTGGCTAATAGTAAGTTGCTCGATAAGGCGTTAGATGCTCTTAACAGCCTCATTAGCGCCCCTGTGCTGGTATCTTCAAGTAACCAAGAACTGCAGTTTGACGCGCAAGGTCAATCTGCTTTGGTGCAGGTTGAATTAGCGTTAGGCTTGACCTTGGCTAAGGCTGTGCCTCAGTTACGTATTAAACGGGTTGCAGCAGCAGTCTTTGCTGTGCCGTGTTTAATGAACTGGCTTGCTCAACCTTTGAGCAGACCTGCAGCACAACAATGTTATGCCCTTTACTTTGCCCACCATACTGGGGCACAGCGTTGTGTGCTGATCGCAGCAGATGGCCAGTTGTTAGGTTTGTACCAGCCTTCGCAGCGTCTTGTGGCAGCTGATGAACTATTATTATGCATGGGTCAAGCTGATATAGACGGGCTACTTATTACTGACGGTGCGGATTTATTGGGTTGGCGCGAACGATGCTTGGATCAAGGCATACACCTAGATGCAGCTTTAGTTAGCCGTTTAAAACGCATGATGCAGGCCTCTTTTGTGCCAGAAACTGAGGCCTCCCGGGCAGGTGCTGGGCCTGGCTAGGTTGAAACCTTAGGCCTTTTTTTGTCCCATAAGAATACCTATTGCCTGAATAACCCTTGGGCTGCGGTCTTCAGCTCTAAACGCCTCTAGTACCTTTATGCGTAACTTAGGCTGGTACATAAGTTCTTGCACTAAGCCATTGAATACGCCCTGATCTGCAGCACACTGGTGAATAAATAAATCCATCAAATCTGGCTTTAATAAATCTTCACTGCACTTGCTGGTAATCGTAGCTAATAGTTCAACTTCTACCATATTATCCTTGTCCAAGATCTGCTTTAACCAATGCTGGCGTGATGCTGCATCTGTAGATTGGCTAATAGCACGCAAACAGGCCACTTTTTCAGCATTATTTATGCTGGCCTCGCCGCGCAAGATAAAGGCCTTAGATGCTAGGTGGTCTAGCTTTTGATTTTCAAGCTGTGCAGCTATTGTTTCAAGCACCGCAGCAGGCAATTGGCTGATTTTTTGTTGCCACTGCTGTTGCTGATCTAAACGCATGGCAAAATCAGCAAACCCCTGTAACCCTAATTCTTGCCAGTTTTGTTGTGAGTCTTCGCTACTCATGTAGCTTCGTACTGCTGGGTAAAATCTGGAAGCAGGTTGGTCTAGTGTAATGCTTGCTTGAGCATGAAAAGCAGCCATACGGGCCTGATCTGGCGTAAAGGCAAGGTTGCTGTGTTTGAGTTGTTCAGCCCACTCACTGGAGGCCTGTTCATCTAGCATGTTGGTGCCAATAGTCTCTAATAACTGATTAAGAAATTCATCGCGGGCGGCTTGAATGAGCAGGCCACGTTCATCCAGTGGCAGTTTAAGAAACCAAACTGTGGGGCTAGAGGCTTGGAGTTTTAGGCTTTTTGGTGACCAAGATAAAATACCTACCCAGGCATGGCGTAACCACGGTAGTGGATAAGCTTTTTGCCCTTCTTCAAATTTTTTAAAGTCTGTAGACGAAAGTTTACTCAGCCGACAGCCCATGTCATATATGCGGTACTGACCTTGCAGTTGTTGCAGAAGATCACTCAAAGTTTCCATGGGTTGCATTTGGTCTGCTCGCTGGCGTAGGTTAATATGGCGCGTATTATATCAAGTTTTATTCAGTGGGGTGAGAATTGTGGAACCAAAGCGCTGGTGGGTATATATGGTGCAGACCCTGGGTGGACGCTTGTATACTGGGATTACTACAGATCCTCAAAGACGTTTTAAAGAACATTGTGCTGGGGGTAAGTTAGGCGCGCGGTTTTTTCGCACAGACCCAGCTTACGCTATAGCGTTTGTAGAACCCCAGTCGGATCGATCTGCTGCAAGTATACGTGAAGCTGCTGTGAAGAAATTAACCCGGCAGAAAAAATTATTACTAGTTGCAGCCTACGCTGCTAATAACGCCAGTAGTTGAAGGTATGTCGTTCAGCTTTCACTAATAGATGAGGTTATGTTTCTTTGTTGTTATTTTGACATTTCTTGGGCGTTAAACCGCTGACCAGTAACGCCTGTACTGTCTGGGCCAAGCAAGTACTGGTAGGTTGGCATGATATCTTCTGGCGCTAAGTTAAGCCCAGGGTCTTCGCCCGGGTAGGCTTGAGCTCGCATGTTGGTCCGTGTTGCCCCAGGATTGATGATGTTGACGCGAATTTTGCTCGTGTTCTCGGTTTCCTCTGACAGTACTTGAGCCATGCCTTCCGTTGCGAATTTAGAGACGCTGTAGGCCCCCCAGTATGCTTTACCTTGGGCGCCAACACTGGAGCTAGTGAAGATTATTGAGGCATCATTTGATGTTTCAAGTAACGGTAACAGTGCTTGTGTCATCATGAATGGTGCAGTGACATTCACGTGCATTACACGTTGCCAAGTGCGAGATTCGTAGTTTGAAATAGGTGTTCGTTGGCCAAGAATGGATGCGTTATGGACTAAGCCATCCAAACTGCCAAATTCTCCTTCGAGTATTTGCGCCAGTTCGATATAGTTCTCATCTGTAGCGATGCTTAAATCTAACGGGTAAATTGCCGGTTGGCCATGGCCAGCGCGTTCAATCTCATCGTAGACAGCCTCAAGCTTTTTTATCGTTCGGCCCAGTAATATCACAGTCGCACCCAGTCGGGCGCAATCAAGGGCTGCTGCGCGGCCGATGCCGTCGCCAGCTCCAGTGATTAAAATCACTCTGTTTTTAAGTAGTTGTTCTGGTGCTGTGTAATCCAACATGAAAAGTTTTGTCCTAAAATAAATCAAACCAAGGTGGGCTTAGTTTTGATAATGGCCCTAAGATTTTCCAGCGTGTGGTTTTGTGGCATAAACGATGTAATTAACGTCGACGTCTCGAGCTGTTAGGGCGTATTTTTTGGTGAGAGGGTTGTAGGTCATGCCTGTCATTGATTGCGCAGACAAGCCTGCCAAACGCATGTATTGATCTAGTTCAGAGGGTTTGATGAACTTCTTATGTTCATGAGTGCCTTTGGGAAGCATTTTTAACAGATATTCTGCGCCAATAATTGCGAACAAATACGACTTTGCATTGCGGTTAATAGTAGAAAAGAAAGCCTGGCCACCTGGCTTTAGTAGTTTTGCACAGGCTGCAACAACTGCGCTAGGGTCTGGCACGTGTTCTAGCATTTCCAGGCAGGTCACAACATCATATAAACCCGCTTCTTCGTCCGCTAGTTGTTCTGCAGTCATTTGTCGGTAATCAACTTTTACACCACTTTCTAAGCTGTGTAGTTGTGCCACTTTCAGAGGGGCCTCTCCCATGTCTATGCCTGTAACAGTTGCGCCACGCAGCGCCATGGCTTCTGCGACAATACCGCCACCACAGCCAATGTCAGCTACTTTTTTACCGTGCAGGTGGGCGCGTTCATCAATCCATCCAATACGTAATGGATTAATGGCGTGTAAAGGTTTGAACTCGCTATCTAGATCCCACCAACGGGCTGCAAGGGCTTCAAATTTGGCTATTTCAGCTGGGTCAACGTTTTGATTCACAGTGGAGTTTCACGCTAGTAAAGTAATGGGGTCGATTATACCGCGTAAATCGATTGACTGCATCCGAAAACCAACATCTATGCGGCCTGCTAATGATCGCTTTGTAGGTGGCAAATTAGCCTCTAATTGTGCTAAAGTTGGGCTTTATTTAGCGCCGGTTTCTGGCGTTGTCCATAAGGGCGCCGAAAGGTAAGCTCGAAGCGTTAGTC
>TARA_B110000238_G_scaffold201164_1_pt1 | contig 20166 bp, 15 predicted proteins | sample TARA_B110000238 | Tara Oceans TARA_B110000238 (sample SAMEA4397569) | marine metagenome | biome: Polar Biome; feature: [SRF] surface water layer (ENVO:00010504); material: water (ENVO:00002006), including particulate matter (ENVO:01000060) such as... | depth 5 m | reverse complement strand
TGAACCAACTGAGTTAATCGCCCTGAATTGTTTGCAAATATATATGAATTCTTTAATAATCAGGTTTTTTATGCAATTATTATAATACTTCTGCTACTATAAAAGTACTTCCTCCAATGAAAATTAAATCATCCTTACTAGCATTTTCTTTTGCATTAATATAAGCCTGATTAACTGAGCTAAATTCATCACCATAGAGATTAAATTCTTCAGCTCTTTGCTTAAGGATGTTAGTTTGAAGTGCACGGTCTATTTTTGCTGCACAAAAATAATATTTTGCTTTTTTGGGAAGTAATTTGAATATGTTTGTTAAAACTTTGTCATTTACACTACCAAAAATAAAATGCAACTTATTAAATTTTGTTTTTTCAATTTGACGTAAAATATTTTTAATTCCATCTTCATTATGACCGACATCACAAATGGTTAGAGGATTCTCTGATAGTTTTTGCCATCTTCCTTCTAATCCTGTGTTTTTTAAAATATTATTTATTCCCTTATTAATCTGTTCATTGCTTATATTCCAATTTAATACTTCAATAGCTTTAATCGCTGTGCCAATATTCTCGTTTTGATAATCTCCTTTCACATCAGTTATAATATTTTTAGGATTATCATTATAATATAATTTAGCATTTTTTTCTTTTGCAATACTCTTGAAAATTTCCTTTGTTTTATGCTGTTTTCTTCCAATAATTATTGGAGTATTTTTTTTGATAATTCCTGCTTTTTCAAATGCAATTTTTTCAATTGTATTACCTAATAAGTTTGTATGATCTAATCCAATATTCGTTATTATTGAAAGTTCAGGATTAATAATATTAGTGCTATCTAGTCTTCCGCCTAAACCAGTTTCAATAATTGCTATGTCAACTTTTGATTCTGTAAAATAATTAAATGCCATTGCAACAGTAAATTCGAAAAATGACATATTTATTTTTTCAAATTCTAATTGATTTTCTTTTATAAAATTTATGATATATTTCTTATCTATTGTTTTACCATTAATTTTAATTCTTTCTCTGAAATCTTTTAAATGAGGAGATGTATAAAGTCCAGTTTTATAGCCTGCTTCTTGAAGTATTGATGCTAGCATATGAGCAGTAGAGCCTTTGCCATTTGTGCCTGCAATATGAATAGTTTTTATTTTTTTTTCAGGATTATTAAGAATTTTACATGCTTTTATTATGTTTCCAATATCTTTTTTGTATGCTGCAATACCACTTCTTTGATACATAGGTAGTCTTTGAAAGAGATACTCTACACTTCTCTTATAATCCATCAATTTAATTGGAAATTATAGATGATTTTTCCTTGTTGTCTGCTAGTAGCAGATTCTTTTGCAGTAAATTTAGTTTTTAGAGCTGCTTCTTTTGCTCTTTTTAATAATTGAGGATCTAATGTTGTTGATCCCTTAACTCCAGAAACAGCATTTATAACATTACCTAATTGGTCAACTGTAATTTCTACTACTACCTTCCCTTGAGTTTGAATTTTATATATTGGTTTTGCTTTAAAAGAAACATTCCTTCCCGATAGTTGGTAGGCTAAACCATCAATACCTATTCCTCCACCTTCATATTCGGTTGAGTTTTGATTTCCTTCTATTGAACCCTGGTTTCCTTTATATTCTTTATTACCATCTGAATCCTCTGGGCTTGTTTTTTTACCAGTGTAAAGTGCTTTTTTATTTACTATTGGTTCTGCTTTCTCGATAACTATTTCTTCTTGTTTTTCTTCTGGTTCTTTTTGGGTCTCCTTCTTTGTCTCTTTTGGAACTTCTATTATTTCTGTTTTAATAAGATCTTGCGTAATAACTTCTTGTTCAATTTCAGTGACTTCTTTTATTATCTCCTCAATTCTAGAGTCAGATTCAACGGCATTATCTTCTGGTTGAACGTCTTGATTTCCTTCATCAGTAAATCCAAAATTAATAGTAATTCCCTCTTCAGGTGGTGGAGGGATTCGATATGTTAGCCCCATAAAAATAAAACAAATAGCTAACAGAGAATGGAAAATTATTGTTCCTGCTATTCCTTTTATTTTATTGTTCTTTTCAGAAGAACTCATTTTAATTAGGTTTTGTAGCTAGTACTATTTTGTATTTATTTCTGTAAGCAATATCCATTACTTTGACTACATGCTCTATTGCAACAGTTTTATCGGCATGTAAAATAATAGCAGGCTCTATTTCTGCGCCAATTAATTTTCTTAATTCATTTTCTAGATTTGATTCTAAAACAATATCTTCATTTATATAGAAATCAATTTCTTTATTAATTGATATGGAAATGGTTTGTTTCTCTAAAGTTTTAGATTTACTATTTGGAAGAAGTAATTTAAGAGCATTAGGACTAACCAGGGTAGAGGTTAGCATGAAAAATATAAGCAATAAGAAAACAATATCTGTCATTGAAGACATATTAAAGTTTGGACTAACTTTATTTCTGCTTTTTAATGCCATTATTCATTAAGGTGTAATACATCTAAAAACTCCGTTGTTCTTGCTTCTAAAAGAAAGATCACTTTATCTACTTTAGTTACTAGATAATTGTAAGCAATATAAGCTATGATCCCAACTACTAAACCACCAACAGTTGTTACCATGGCGGTATATATTCCTTTTGATAACATTTCAACATCAATATTACCTCCTGCACTAGCCATTTCATGAAAAGCAACAATCATTCCAATAACAGTACCAAGAAAACCAATCATTGGTGCAGCACCAGCAATAGTAGCTAGATTTGCTAAATTATTTTCCATTTTATATACTTCAAGTTTTCCTTGGTTTTCGATTGCCGCAGAGATATCTGTCATTGGTTTATCAATTCTATCAATACCTTTCTCAATCATTCTAGAAACAGCATTATCTGTATTTTGACATAATGTTTTAGCTGCTTGCATATCTTTTTGCTCAACAAAGTTTTTTATGCTTTTAAGAAAACTTTCATCCTCTTCACTTGCTTTGTTAATAGTAGAATATCTTTCAAAAAGAATATAAATTGCATAAATGGATAATAACCCCAGTGCACTCATGATAATATTCCCCCCTAAACCTCCAGAACTAATTAGCTCTACAACAGAAAGTGTTTTTTCTTCAACTATAATATTTGTTAGCGAATCTCCAGTAATTGGTATTTGAATTAAAAGTATCTTCATTATTTAAGTTTTTAATAGAACGTTTAATTTGAAAATTATTGTAATAAAATATAAGTTACTGCTCCTGCAGCATATCCAATTAGAGCTAAAAAAGATATGTTTTTAACATACCAAATAAAGTCAATTTTTAAAATACCCATTACAGCTACTCCAGCTGCAGATCCAATTATTAATACCGATCCTCCTGTTCCAGCACAATATGCAAGGAATTCCCAGAATTTACCATCTACAGCAAAGTTTCCTGTTTCTGTTACTTCATACATCCCCATCGCTCCCGCTACTAATGGGACATTATCTACTATTGAAGAAAGTAGTCCAATTATAATGTTTATCAAGTAAATATCTCCATTAAAAGAGTTGTCAAGAAAAGTAGCAACTATACCTAAGTGCCCAGCACTTTGAAGACTTGCTACTGCTAATAGTATTCCTAAGAAAAAGAAAATTGTTGGAACATCTATTTTTTTCAGCACACCTATAACGGATAATTGTGATTTTTGTTCATGGTTTTTACTCCTATGAATAATTTCTGTAACTAACCACAAAACTCCTAAAGAAAGTAGCATCCCTACATATGGAGGAAGATGTGTGATGGTTTTAAATATTGGAACAAATAGCAAGCCAATAACGCCTAAAGTAAAAATCAAATTTCTTTCAAATGAAGTTGTCGGATTTAATTGATGTTCTGAATTTTGAGTTTTTACTGGTCTCGTAATACTTCCCTTCATTCTAAAAGATAAGTAAATCAGTGGAACTAATGCACATACAACGCTAGGTAAGAAGATTGATGTTATAATATTTGCTGCTGTTACTTGGCCTCCAATCCATAGCATTATTGTGGTTATATCACCAATTGGTGACCATGCTCCACCTGCATTTGCTGATAGTATAACCATTCCAGCAAACATCCATAAATCTTCTTTGTCTTTAATAAGTTTAGTTAACAAGGCGGACATAACTATTGCTGTTGTTAAATTATCTAGAGCTGCAGAGAAGAAAAATGTAATTACACATAAAATCCACATTAACTTTACTTTATTACTGGTTGTAATTTTATTTGTAATAATTGAAAACCCCTCATGAGCATCAATCAGTTCAACTATAGTCATTGCTCCAAGTAGAAAGAATAATATCTCAGCAATATCTACAATATGATGCTGTATTTCATGTGTTAAATCGTGCTGATTAACTCCAGAAAAAGCAAATAGTGCCCAGCCAAGTCCACCAATTAGTAGTGCAGATGCAGCCTTGTCAATTTTAATAGAGTGTTCTAAGGCAATTGCTGCATATCCAATAACAAAGACAACAATCATTAATGTGAAAATCATATTTTTTAAATTTTAATTATTTTGCTGCAAATATACTGATGTAGACGGGAAGGCGAAATCACTATTATGTTTTTTCACTATGTCCATTATTTTAAAATTGATGTCTTGTTTTGCATTTATTAAATCCTCCCATTTTGGGCTGTCAACATAATAAATAACTAGAACATCCAGAGAGCTTGCTCCAAATTCTTGAAACCTAACCCTTCCGTCTGCATTTGTTTTAGGATGAATATTTACCATCTCCTGCAGATCTTCAACAATATTTTTAATTTGTTCTGGGCTTGTTGAGTACGTTAGTCCAATATGAAATTTCACTCTTCGCACGGGTCTAAGACCAAGATTGTCTAACTCAGCATCAACCATCTTTTTGTTTGGAACTGTTACAATACTGCGATCAAATGTAATTATTCTAGTACTTCTAAAACCTACTTTTTCAACTTTACCGGTAACCGTCCCTACCTGAACGATATCACCAACGGTAAAGGGTCTGTCAAAGAAAATTGTAAACGATCCTAAAAGGTTTTCAAGACTTTCTTTAGATGCCATTGCTATAGCGAGTCCTCCAATCCCTAGACCTGTGGCTAGCGCAGTAATATTAATACCAAAAACATTTCCGAGAATTATAAAAACAGCAAATATGACTATAATAATCTTACCCAATTCTGTTGCAAAAGGAATTAATTGGTCATCCATTTTATTTTCAGTTAACTCTGCTTTTTGTTTAAGTATTAAACCTACATAGTCCACAACCTTAAGCAGAATATTAAACATTGCGTATATATAAACTAAAGAAAAACATTTTGAGATAATATTTTGAACGCTTAAATCCTTATCTGAACCCATATCTAAAAAAGAAGGTAATTGGAGATGAGTAGAACCTATAAATATTATACTTAACATTATAAAGAGTCCAATTGGTTTAGTCAACAGTTGATCAAATTTATCAACGCCTACTTTAGAACCTCTTTTGCCAATTACTTTGTAGAGCATATGACTAAGATATTTTGACAGTAATTTTTTAAACAATAAACCAACTATCACTGTACAGAAAAAGAAAATATAGTCCTCTAAAGTATTTCCAAAAAATATTGATTGTAAAATTTGCTCTTTCATTTTATAAAAGTTTTTTTAATGCAATTTCAAAAGATGTTTTTGCAATATTGTTTTTATTTGGGTTTTTATCATATGATTCTTTTAGTGCACAATAAATTGTTTTTGATACTGCACTAAATATTTTAACATCATCCATTTTTGCGTTTTCCTCCATAAAATATGAAAATGCTCTAGCCATTCCACAGTTTGAGATAAAATCAGGAATAACGCTTACGTTATTATCTGCTTTTTCAGCAATTGGTCCGAAGAATATTTCTTTATCTGCAAATGGAACATTTGCTCCAGAAGAGATTACTTCTAAATTATTCTTTATCATAGCATCTATCTGCTTTTCTGTAACTAACCTTGACGCTGCAGCAGGTATAAAAATTTCAGCTCCAATACTCCATATTTTATCATTTACCTCATCAAAAGAAAGAATATTTTTATCTTCAAGAAAGTTAGCTTTTCTTTGTTCTAGCAGTTTACATATTTCTATAAATGAATAGCCTCTTTCATTTAATAAACCTCCGTTTTTATCAATAATTCCAACTATTAAAGCTCCAGCTTGAGATAAGTAATATGCTGCTGTGGCAGCAACATTTCCCCATCCTTGTATAATTACTCTTTTGCTTTTAAGATTTCCTCCAAAAATATCATAAAAATGAAGTACAGATTCACTAACACCATAGCCCGTTATTAAATCTCCTACAGAATAATCTTTTACTGATTTAGGTGCTAAGTTTTTATTAGTTACTATTAAAGGTACCCCACTACTTAGTTGATTAATGATTATATTTTTATTACCACCCTCAAGTTTAAGATGCCCATTAATAATTCCTTCAAGTGGAAATAAAATACCTTCATCTTTACAGAAAGGAATAACTTCGTGAACTTCATCAACATTCATATCTCCTCCTGTTCCGTAGTATTCTTTAAGTAAAGGCTTAGCAGCTTTGTACCATCTTTTTAAAACATCTTTTTTTCTAGGATCTCTAGGATCAAAATTAATTCCTGACTTACCTCCTCCAATTGGAGGGCCTGCAACAGTGAACTTGACTTCCATAGTTTTTGCTAAAGCAAGCACTTCATCTTTAGTTACCCCTTTTCTCATTCTTGTTCCTCCAGCTGCTGCACCACCTCTAAGAGAATTTATTACAATCCATCCTTCCGCATCAGTTTCTTTATCTTTCCATTCAAAGATTATTTCAGCTGGTTTTTCTTCAAATTCTCTCATCAATTTATTCATGGCTTGTCTATAGTTTTTTGCAAATATAATGTTAATTAATTGCTGGCAAATATTCATGAATTTCTCCAGCAGAACAATCTCTTATTGCTCCAGTGACTTGGCTCAAGCAATTTACTTCTGATCTGATTTTTAATACACCTAAGAAGCCAAATATTAGAGCTTCTTTAAAGTTAATTATTTGTTTGTCTCCAAGAATAATTTTTGCCTTTGAATACTTACTAAGTTTTTCTATTAAAAATGAATTAAAACTACCTCCCCCTGTAACTAACACAGATTCTTCTGTTAATAATTTTCCTATTTGAAAACCAATATGTTCATAGAAAGTTGCTAGTAAATCTTCAGTTTTAAGAATTGAGACTTCTTTAATAGATAGAATATTTTCTTTTAACCATTCTCTAGATAAGGATTTAGGGTGTTTTTTTTGATAATATTTTAATGAATTTAGTTTTTGTAATAACTCAAAATTTATTTCCCCTTTTCTCCCTAATTCTCCATCAAAGTCATAATCTAGATCTTTTTTTGAGGATAAATAGTTAAGAATTATATTTACTGGGCATACATCAAAAGCAATTATTCCATTTTTTATCTTAGAAGAAATATTAGCAAAGCCCCCTAAATTAAGACAAAATTTATATTCTTTAAATAGTTGAAGATCTCCTATCGGAACAAGTGGAGCGCCCTGACCATTAAGACTAACGTCTAGATTTCTAAAATTAGTAATTGTACATGTCTTAGTCTCTTGTGCAATTGTTTTTCCATCTCCAATTTGGAGAGTAATTTTTTTTTCTGGCTGATGGAAAATTGTATGCCCATGAGAGGCGATAAAGTCAATAGTAGTATTTTTATCTTTAAATTTATTTATTTCTTTTCCTATAAATTCTCCAAAGTCTTTGTTTGTTTCGCTAATTATTTGATGATTTTTAAATGGCAGGTTTTCAAGCATACTCTTCCATTCTTTGGAATACTGAATTGTTATACTTTTTTGTATTTCAAATTGCCAATTTTCAGATTTATTAAAAGTACATTGTACAAGATCTAATCCATCTAAAGAAGTTCCTGACATAACTCCAATTACTGAATAATTACTTATCGGATTCATTAAATTCAAAGATAGTTGAAAATGTGTATTTTTGTTGCTACAAAATAAAAAATATATATCATAAGAAATGGATTTTAAATTGACGGAAGAACATAAGATGATAAGAGATGCTGCAAGAGATTTTGCTAATTCTGAACTTTTAGCTGGTGTTATTGATAGAGATGAAGGACAAATTTTCCCCAAAGAGCAGATTAAGAAAATGGGTGATCTTGGTTTTTTAGGTATGATGGTTAGTCCTAAGTATGGTGGAGGTGGAATGGATACAGTTTCTTATGTTTTAGCTATGGAAGAAATTTCAAAAATTGATGCATCTGCAGCTGTTGTGATGTCAGTAAATAACTCACTAGTATGTTGGGGATTAGAAGCGTATGGTAATGAGAAGCAAAAAGAAAAATATCTAAAAAGATTAGCTACTGGAGAAATAATTGGAGCCTTTTGTTTGTCTGAGCCAGAAGCTGGAAGTGATGCTACTTCTCAAAGAACAACAGCTATTGATAAAGGAGATTATTACTTACTAAATGGAACAAAAAACTGGATAACCAATGGTAATTCTGCATCTGTTCATTTAGTTATTGCTCAAACTGATATTGAAAAAGGTCACAAAGGTATAAATGCTTTTATTGTTGAGAAAGCTACTCCTGGCTTTATAGTAGGTCAAAAAGAAAATAAGTTAGGCATAAGAGGCTCTGACACGCATTCTATAATGTTTACAGATGTTAAAGTTCCTAAAGAAAATAGAATTGGTGAAGACGGTTTTGGTTTCAAATTTGCTATGAAAACATTATCTGGGGGAAGGATTGGTATTGCTGCTCAAGCACTAGGAATAGCTTCTGGAGCTTATGAATTAGCTCTTGGTTATTCAAAAGAACGAAAAGCATTTGGTAAAGAAATTTCAAAACATCAAGCTATTGCATTCAAATTAGCGGATATGGCTACTGAGATCGAAGCTGCGAGATTACTATGCATTAAAGCAGCTTGGTTAAAAGATAATGATGAAAATTATGACAAGTTAGGAGCAATGGCTAAAGTTTTTGCTTCCGAGACAGCAATGAAAACAACCACTGAAGCTGTGCAGGTGCATGGAGGATATGGTTTCGTTAAGGAATACCACGTTGAGAGATTAATGAGAGATGCAAAAATTACACAGATCTATGAAGGGACTTCAGAAATTCAAAGAATTGTGATTTCTAGATTCATATTAAAATAAATTTTATGAAAAAATATATTCTTTTACTCTTTATATTTAGTGTTAGTACAATTGTTAATTCTCAAAATAAATTTGATAGTAGTAAAATTAATAGTTCCTTTCTAAAGTTTTTGCCTTCCAGTCAAAACCCTGAGGATCTTCGTCCTAGCGATATTCCTAGTAAACAAGTTCTTAAACAAATGGGGTTGTCTGATAGCGAAATCACACAAGCTTTAGATTTTAAGTATAGTAGGGGAGATTTTAAAATGCTAGAAAAAGATACTATTGAAACATCCTCAAATCTTCAAAAATTATATTATTCATTTGAAGATTCTTTAGTTATGGACACCACTTTATACCCTAAAGGGAAAATATTTGGTCAAGATATTTTTAGAAATCAAAATATATCTTTTTTTCAGAAGGCTTTAGATGCTAAGGCACCTGAAAATTATAAGGTAGGATCTGGTGATGAAATAAGTATTTCTGTTTGGGGTTATAACGATTTTTCTGAAACATTAGAAGTTGATGAAAGAGGTTATATTTCCCCTAGTTCTTATGGGAGAATATATGTTAAAGGACTTACTTTTAAGAATATGCGTTCTATACTAAAGAAAAAATTTAGTTCATTTTTCGATATGAAAAACTCTGAAATTGATGTAGTATTATCGTACTCAAGAGTTATTACTGTTAATATTATTGGTGAAGTATATAATCCTGGATCTTACACAATACCTGCAATTAATACAGCTTTTAATGCTTTAATTTCCGCAGGAGGTCCAACTCAAATAGGCTCTGTTAGAAATATTTATATCAAGAGAGATGGAGTTACTATTGATTCTTTAGATATTTATAAATTTCTTTTTGATCCTCTTAAAACAAATGACATATATCTTCGAGATGGTGATTATTTATTCGTTCCTCCAGCAAATAATGTGGTAGAACTTAATGGGGCTATAAAAAGACCATATACTTATGAAGCAAAAAAAGAAGAGACGGTAGGTGATTTGATTAAATATTCTGGAGGCTTTACCTCAACAGCTTTTAAAGATATCATAACATTAAAAAGATTAGATTATAATAATATTAGAGTTTATGATATAAACCAAAAAGACTTATTCATTGAAAAAGTTAAAGATGGAGATGAAATAATTGTTAACCAAATTTCTAATAAATTATCTAATTTAGTGACAGTGGATGGTGATATAGGGGTTTCAGGAGATTATGAGTTTAAAGAAAATGAAAAATTACTTGAGCTTTTAGAAAGATCTAAATGTATTACTAATAAGACATTCTTGGATAAAGTTTATATAATTAGAGAAAATCAAGATAGAACTAAGTCGCATCTTTCTATTAATTTAAAAGAAATACTTGAAAATCCTTCTCATAAAGATAATATTACATTGCAAGAGTTTGATATAGTTCGAGTATTGTCTATTGACGACTTTAATGATGATTTTGAGATATCTGTAAAAGGAGCAGTTCGGAAACCTGGAAGTTTCTATTTTGGTAGTGGTATGAACTTACAAGCTGCTCTAATACTTTCAGGAGGTTTAACTCAACAAGCTCAAGGAAGTAGAGTCGAAGTTTCAAGAATTATGGAATATGATATTTCCACAAATAAACTAAAGCCTAGAAGAACAATAGTTAAAAATATTAAAATAGGTAACGATCTAGTCTTAAGTGACAATGCTGAAGAATTTATTTTACAGCCTTATGATCAAATCTTTGTAAGATATAACCCTAATTTCGAACCTGCTGTTAATGTAACTATTTTAGGAGAAGTTGAATATCCAGGAACATATTCTATTCTTAGGAAAAATGAAAAAGTATCCTCATTAATTGATAGATCTGGAGGTTTAACTAATTATGCATACTTAGATGGGGTGAAAATGTTTAGAATCTTTGAAGTTGAAAGTAGTATAGATGAGGGATTACAAGAAATGAATCTTTCTAATGAATTGAAGAAGTCTATTTTGAGCATACCTGAAACAGCTGATATTTATGCTAAGGAACTTCAAAGTGAAACTGAGAGATTGTTTAAAAAAACAAAAAATCAAACAAATTTGATTAAAACTACCGATATGGTTTATCTTAATCTAGATAAGGCATTAAAAAATATTAAATCAAAATTTAATTTAGTTTTAAATGAGGGTGATAGTATTATTATTCCTAAGACTATGGATGTTGTTCATATAACTGGTGAGTTAATGAACCTAGAAGGTAATTCTATAAGTGCTCCGTATTTTAATCAGAGAAGAGCAAATTATTATATTAAAAACTTTGCAGGAGGTTTTAATAAAGGAAATGATAAGTCTAGCACTATAGTGATTTATCCAAGTGGAATTGCAAAGAAATCTAAGAACTTTTTGCTCTTTAAAGTTTCTCCGAAAGTCACAAAAGGCTCAATAATAAGAGTCGCAAGTAAGAAATCTAAGATTCTAAAAGTAAAAAAAAATCAAATAGATTGGAATAGACAGATTGAAAATGCTATGCTGAAAATTTCAGCAGTTTTAACATTATGGGTTTTAGTTGACAGAGTAACTCCTCAATAATTATGGGTGATAACGAAGAAATACAATTAAAAGATATTATATTTTTAATTAAAGATTATATCAAAGAACTTTATAATAAAAAGTTTAAAATTATAATATTTTGTTTTCTCATTATGGGATTAGCATTTTTTGTTTCAGCTAATAAAGAGCCTAATTATAAAGCAGAATTAACCTTCGTTGTAGAAGATGAAAAAGTTTCAAACCCTATATCTTCTATGTCTGGAATTGCTAGTCAATTTGGGTTTGACGCATTAGTTGGAGGAACTTCTACTTTTAGTCAGCAAAACATTATGCACCTATTAAAATCAAGAGGTGTTCTTTCCAAAACTTTGTTAGAAGAAGTTAAATTTGAAGATAATTATGATCAAATTATTGAACATTATATTTCTATCTATAATTTAGATGAGCATTGGGGTGATGATATTTTTTTAAAAAATCTAGATTTTGATAATTCTTTAGGATTAATTCATGATAGTATTATTGCTATTGTTTTCAATGAAATTATTTCAGAAAAATTAAATGTTGAAATTAAAAATAATGAAACAAATATTATCTCCTTATCTTTTATTTCATCAAAGGAAGTCTTTTCTAAATTATTTGTTGAAATTTTGATTCGACAAATGAGCAAAATGTATGTCTCTCATCAAACAATGAAGGCAAGTAATACTATTAACTTTCTACAAAGTAGAGCTGATTCTGTATTCTTAGAATTAGAAAGTTCTGAGCGTGACTACGCTCGAACTAAAGATATTAATCAAAGAATAATAAAAGCCTCTGGTAGATTAAAAGAGTTGCAGCTAATGAGGAATGTTGAAGTATTAAATACTATGTATTTAGAAATCATTAAAAATCTTGAGATTTCAAAGATGACTTTATTAAATCAAACTCCAATAATTCAAGTTATAGATCAGCCTATTTTGCCTTTAAAAAACACAAATATTTCTATACCATTCATACTTATACTTGCTTTTTTTGGATCACTATTTTTATCTTCAATATATTTTATCTTTTATAAGATAATCAGAGATAGTTTAGATAGTTAACTATAAATATTTAACTAATTTTTCAAGTGCAATTCCCCTTGAGCCCTTCATAAATATAAAACAATCTGTTATTGGTTTTTCTTTTATGGTTTCAATGAATTTTTCAATTGTTTCATAGCTATTTTTTGTGTTATGATTTTTAAAATTACTACCAATAAAAAAAGACTTAATTTTAGTTCTTATAGTTAGATCTATGATTTTCTTATGCTCCTCAGTACTATGATCTCCTAATTCAAACATATCTCCAATTATAAGTACCTTATTAGAAATTTCATCACTTGCGAAAGAATTTATTGCTGCTGTCATACTTGAAGGATTTGCGTTATAAGCATCTAGCAATATTTTATTATTTGTGGTTTTTATAATTTGAGATCTATTATTTGATGGAGTATATTCTGAGATCGCTTTAATGATATCATTTTTTTTTATTTTAAAATATTCAGCAATACAAATACTAAGCATGATATTATAAAATTGATAATTGCCAGATAAATTAGATTTTATTTTTGAGTTTTTATAATTAATATTAATAAAAGGAGTTGAAGATTCTATATTTCCTGAAAAATCACCTGATGTCCCATAACTTATTCTTTTAATATCTGTAGATATTGTATTTAAAAATTTATCTTCATTATTAATAAAAATACTGCCATTACTTAATTTAATATAGTCATATAATTCTTTCTTTGCTCTTTGTACGCCTTCTAAGGATTTGAATCCCTCCAAATGAGCAAGACCTATATTTGTTATGACTCCATAATTTGGTTGCGTTATTTCGCAAAGTTTTTTTATTTCACCTGGATGATTTGCTCCCATCTCAATAACGGCAATTTCATGTTCTTTTGTGATAGTCAGTATTGTTAGCGGTACACCTATATGATTGTTTAAATTTCCTTTTGTATATCCAGTAGATAGTTTTTTTTGTAAGCATTTGTAAATTAATTCTTTAGATGTAGTTTTTCCATTTGTACCAGTAATAGCTATGAATGGAATCTTTAATTTTTTTCTGTGAAATTTTGCTAAATCTTGTAATGTCTTTAGAGTGTTTTCTACAACTATATATTTATTATTTAAAGCATAATTTTTATCACTAACTATTGCATATGAAGCTCCGTTTTTTAGTGCCTTTATAGCAAATTTATTTCCATTAAAATTAGGTCCTGATAAACTAAAAAATATACAATTTTTATTTTTTTTTCTAGAATCTGTTGAAACTTTAGGGTACTTTAAAAATAGTTTATATAGATCTGATATTTTCATATGTAAAAAAAAACCCCATTTTACTGGGGTTTCTTGTATTTTATTATTTTATAAATTTTATCTTTTTTTATTATAGTCTGTACCTTTTCGTTGATTTTCACCAAGTTGACTTTTTGGGTCACCAACTCTATCCATTGCGCATCTGAAACCAATAGCATCAGTAGCTTGAGATTGATCTAAATATCTTCTTGTTCCAGGATTAAGCCAATACGCTCTGTCTTCCCATGATCCTCCTTTATATACTCTTGTTCTGTCAGTGATTAAAGATGAATTTCCATAGTCATACATTTCACTACTATTACCTGTTTTTTCTTCATCTTGATATTTGCTTGCTTGCTGATTCCATTTATCAATTTTTACTTTTGAAGTATCTTTGTCTGAAGTTTCATTTAGATAGTTATTCCAGTCAATACCCATTTGAGATTCAATATCTCCATCAAGATAGTTAATATTATCAGATTTTTTATAATTTCTTCTATAGGCATTATCTTTAACATCTACATCAATCATAACTAATCTTCCTAGACTATCTTTCTCAGCAATAAAGCCATCTTCATCTGTTAGTTGAGTCTGAAAAACATTACCTCTAAAAGGTCTATGATCTGTAGTTGAGGTTTGCTCTGTTACTGGTCTGTATACATCCATAACCCATTCAGAAACGTTACCTGCCATATCAAATAATCCATAATCATTTGGCCAGTAAGTGCTAACTGGAGCTGTAACATCTGCTTTATCGTTTAAATTTCCAGCGACTCCCATATTATCTCCTCTTCCTCTCTTAAAGTTTGCCATTATTTGTCCTTGATTTTTACTGCTTCCATTTCTTAATGAAGAGCCGTTCCAAGGAAATATTTTTCTTTCATTAATATTTTCACTATTTGTGTTGCCAACATAGCCTAAAGCTGCAAATTCCCATTCAGCCTCTGTAGGTAGTCTATATTTAGGAAGTAATAATCCATCTGTTCTTTTAACTTTTCTAAATTTTTCTCCAGTAGATGGATCAAGATTTCTAAGTAATCTTCCTTCAATGCCATCATACTGTCCTGCTAAATAAGCTTCAGTATTAAAAGTGTTATCATCTACTTGTTCAGCATCTTCTTTTAAAATGCCAGCATTTATTAAAATTCTTTCATTTACTCTGTCTGTTCTCCAAGTACAAAAGTCATTTGCTTGATCCCAGCTGACTCCAACTACTGGATAGTTTTTGTATGCTGGATGTCTTAAATAGTTATCTACAAATGGTTCGTTGTAGCCTAATTTATCTCTCCATACAAGTGTGTCTGGTAGGCTTTTTAGATATACTTCTGGATAAGAACTATTATAAACTCTTTTAATCCAAAATAAATATTCCATGTAGTCTACATTTCTCACTTCTGTTTCATCAAGATAAAATGATGACACAGTTACTTTTTTTGGAACATTGTTCCAGTCGTAATGAACATCTTGCTCTACTCTTCCTTGTACAAATGAACCTCCTTCAACGAAAGTAAGCCCTGGACCAGTAATTTGTTCTTTGAAGTTTGTATTTACCTCATATCCACCATTTTTAGAATTGTTATATGACCAACCTGTAATAGAGGAGTTTTGTTTTGAGCATGAAGCCAAGATCATTATTGTGCTTAGTGCTAAAATTATTTTATTTTTTTTCATTATTAAATGCAATTAGGTTAATAATTAGAATTGTGGACAACTGATAGTGTTAAATGATTTAGATCTGGATTGGCGAGGCATGAAATAAGTAAATGAAATTTCATGGGCACCCATTGTGTTACTGTTTTTTAAGTTACTTACAGTAATGTCGTAACTGTATCCAAATTTAAATGTTTCTTGAAGTACTCCAAACATTAGTATAAAAGAATCAAAATTTTCTAAACTATTTCTTGCCCATAGACCACCAACAATAGGTCCTCTGTATATATAAACTCCATAATTAAACTGTTGGAAATCTTGTTGTTTCTGATAAAGAAAATTTGGAGATATAGTTGTGACGTTGTTTGAGTATTTATTTAGTGGGAAATTACCTCCCATATGCGCTGTAAATTTTCTTGGCAGTTGACTTTCACTAATAAAGCCTTGCTCAGGCTCTGTCATATGATGGAATGCCATTCCAAAAAATAAATTTTCTGTATATCCAATAAGACCAGATGAGAAATCAATATGAGCAACGCTTGAAGGGTTGTTAGCTATATCCTCTTGAGTTGGGTATATAAATCCATATTTTTGATCAATCATATCACCAAATGTTAATTGACTCCAGTCAAGGTCTAGCATCCTAAATGTAGCTTCAAATCCTGCTTTTAAAGCAAAACCTCTATTTACCTGTAAGTGGTATGAATATAATCCAGAAAGAGAGTTTAATTGAATATTTCCATCTCCACTTCTGTCGTTTAAAACAATAAACCCTAGGCCGCCATTAACTGCGTCTACAGGAGCATCAAATGAGGCTGATGTTGTTATAAAAGTTCTTCCAATACCTGGCCACTGGTCTCTGTAGTTTAATGCCATTCTTGGTCCTCCATGAGCACTAGCTCCTGTAAATGCAGGATTTAAGTATACAGGGTTGGCATAGAACTGACTAAATGCAGGGTCTTGCGCACTAGAGTGTAAGCTAATCAGTAGACTTGCTCCAAAAACTAGTATAAATTTTGATATATTATTAATCATATAATTAGTGATTTCATGATTTAAACCTTACAAAAATAAACATTTTATTTGTTTTTACCCTGAAACTAATCTAAAAAAGTGAAATAATGATTTAATAATAACGTTATGTAAATGATTTTAAAATCTTAACTAACTTTGCATTAATGTTTAGAAGACTCTTATATATTTTAGTTTGTTGCTTACTTGTGTTTGTTTCAAGTGCTCAGCAAAACTCTGTTTTAAATAGCGGTAAATGGTTTAAGGTTAGTGTTGAAAATGATGGTATTTATAAAATTAATTACACAGATTTTAATGCTATGAACTTGAGTGAAAATATAATTTCTATAAACACAATCAAACTTTATGGTAATGGTGGTGGTATGCTGCCAAATTTAAATTCAGAAGCTAGGTATTCTGACTTGCAAGAAAACGCTATTTTTATTGAAGATATTAATAACAATGATATTTTCGATTCTGAAGACTTTATTTTGTTTTATGGTCAATCAACAGACACATGGAAATACAATAGCTCATCAAACTTATTTGAACATCAGAATCATTTTTTTAGTGATGAAAATTATTATTTTCTAACTGTAGATGAATCATTGTCTATAACCAGCGGTAAAAGAGTATCTAATAAAAATTTAGTAGGATTTTTTGATTTAACTATAAATACTTTTAATGATTATCAATTTCATGAAGAAGATAAAGAAAGCCTTATTCAATCTGGTAGCAGATGGTTTGGAGAAAGATTTGAAATTCAGAACACATATTCATTTAATTATAATTTTCCTAATCTAAAAAATAATATACCTGTTTTTATAAAAGCTTCTGTTGCTGCAAGATCAATAAATAGTTCTACATTTTCTATTCAAGCAAATTCAGATTACTTAAATTCTATAGGAGTTTCTAATATTATTTACCAATATGCCTCTGAGTATGCTAAATCTACAGACGCTACAAGATCTTTTCTTTCTGATAATGATGTTATTGAGATTACTATAAATTATAGTTCACCTGAGAATACCGCAATTGGTTGGCTAGATTATTTAGAATTAAATGTCACTAGAGACTTAATAATGACTAATGATTTTATGCTATTTAGGTATTCTAACTTATCTAATGACCTTACTGCTCAATATGAAATATCTAATGCAAATTCAAATACTATTATTTGGGATATAACTGACCCCATTAATATTCAAAAGATGCAAACATCATATATGAATTCAAAGTTAATGTTTAATGATTCAATAAATATTTTAAAGCAGTACTGTATGTTTAATGGAAATAATTTTAATAGTCCAAATTTTGTTGGATTAATTAATAATCAAAATTTACAAGCTGTTTCATCTAATGTTCAATATGTAATAATATCTCATCCTAATTTTTTAAATGCAGCTAATCGACTTGCCATTTTTCATAAAGAGAATGATGATTTGATCTCTATTGTTGTAACTCCTCAGCAAATATATAATGAGTTTTCCTCTGGAGTAGAAGATGTTACTGCTATAAGAGATTTTATAAAGATGTTATATGATCGGGATAACGCATCAATTGAATATGTACTATTAATGGGTGATGGTTCTTATGATCATAAAAACAGGATATCACCAAATCATAATTTTATTCCTACTTTTCAGTCGTCAAACTCTTTACACCCAACATTAAGTTATGTTACAGATGATTATTTTACATTATTAGATATTGATGACGGCGACTTTAATAATGATATCGTTGATATTTGTCTTGGTAGGTTGCCTGTTATCTCTCTAAATCAAGCTAACCAAGTTGTTGATAAAATTGAGGCATATTATGATGCGAGGTCTTTAGGAGACTGGAGAAATAATATCACTTTTGTCGCTGATGACGGAGATAATGGCACACCACCAGATGGTAATCTTCATATGCGTGATGCTGATAAATTAGCTGAAAATTTAGATACTTCATTTGCTAATTTAAATTTCAAAAAAATATATTTAGATAATTTTTTGCAAGAATCAACTCCAGGAGGACCTAGAAGTCCCCAAACACAAAATGCTATAAATCAAAGTATTGAAAAAGGAACGTTTTTAATTAATTACACTGGTCATGGAGGACCTTTAGGTTGGACTAAGGAGAGAATACTTGAGATTGATCAAATACAAAATTGGGATAATTTATATAAGCTCCCTTTATTTATGACTGCTACATGTAAATTCTCAAATTTTGATGATCCAGAAAAAACTTCAGCAGGAGAATTAGCTTTATTGAACCCCAAAGGAGGTGCTATTGCACTTTTAACAACAACTCGCCTTGTTTATTCTGCACCAAATTATACGCTTAATAAAAATTTTGTTAGTGTATTCTATGAAAAAAATAATGGTCAATTTCCAACTTTGGGTCAGCTTTTTAAGAAAACTAAAGTATTAAGTGGCTCCAACATGAATACAAGAAATTTTACGCTCCTCGGTGATCCAGCATTAAGACTTTCTTATCCAGAATATAATATTAGCTCAACAACAAATATCGATACAATGAAAGCATTAGAAGAAGTAATAGTTTCAGGAGAAATTCTTGATAATAACGGATTACTAATGAATAATTTTAACGGTATTGTTTATCCTACAGTTTTCGATAAAGAAGTTGTTTCTCTAACATTAGGTCAAGAATCTTGCACCCCAATGCCATATAGGAATCAAGATAATATTATTTATAAAGGTTTAGCAACAGTCAACTCGGGACAGTTTACATTTTCTTTTGTTGTTCCCAAGGATATTGAGAATAATTTTGCTAATGGAAAAATAAGTTATTATGCTAAAAGTGATGATGGAGATGATGCTAGCGGGCATGATGATTCTTTTTTGATAGGTGGTTTGTCTGATAATATAAATTACGATTTTGAAGGTCCATCTTTATCGTTATTTATGAATAATAGAAATTTTTTAAATGGAGGTATTACAAATAGTAGCCCTAGCTTATTAGTTGATATTGAAGATTTAAATGGAGTGAATACAGTTGGTAATGGTATCGGGCATGATATTATTGCATATTTAGATAATAACACTTCGGAACCTATCAATTTGAATGATTATTATACTTCTGAAATTGATAATTATAAAAAGGGTGAGGTATTATTTCCTTTTCAAGATTTAGATTTAGGTGAGCATAAAATAACGATAAAAGTTTGGGATGTCTTTAATAATTCATCTCAACAATCTCTTTCTTTTAATGTAGTTGAAGATGATAATATAATAATTTCAAACTTTAAATGTTATCCAAACCCTGTGAGCTCATCAGCAGAATTCTTTTTTGAATATAACAAGAGTGAAAATATTTCTGATTTTTCTTTTGAAATATTCTCTACCACAGGACAATTAATTAGAACAATTAATAAGAATATGTTTATTGACGGTTATAGAATTGGTCCTATAATCTGGGATGGAAAAAATAGTTATGGCAATTCCTTAAGTCCTGGAATATATATAGTCAAGTTAAATATTTCATCAGAAGATGGTATGCTTAGCTCAGAATCTATACCTATTGCAATAACTCCAAATTATTAACGTTATTTAA
>TARA_B110000238_G_scaffold170568_1_pt1 | contig 20451 bp, 19 predicted proteins | sample TARA_B110000238 | Tara Oceans TARA_B110000238 (sample SAMEA4397569) | marine metagenome | biome: Polar Biome; feature: [SRF] surface water layer (ENVO:00010504); material: water (ENVO:00002006), including particulate matter (ENVO:01000060) such as... | depth 5 m | reverse complement strand
TCGTACAACAAGGGACGGTTATTACCCCTGACTGTTTACGTAATACCGACCCCGGATATACACGCGGTCCGACCGACTGACACTTTCTTTTCATCGGGCCAGGATGTGCTGCCACCACGACATGCCGGTTGGGTTGATCAAGCTTCTTTTGAAAACGGTTCCGCAAACCGCCAAGGTGGTGGAGTCCGGGGAGACGGCGCTTCACATCGCGCTCGATTACCGGGCGGGGGAGGGGTACCACCGCAGCTCAAACCAGCACACGCGGGAAGAGGCCAAGGGGAAACAGCACGAAATCGTCAAAGCGTTGTTGCGCGCGTACCCGGAGGGCGTGTCCATCGCGGACAACGACGGTAAGGGCTTTCCCAATCACCACATTCCGCCGGACTGATTGCTCATACTCGTCCTGCGAAGGGACGTCTTACCTCTGACTGTTTACGTAATACATGTCACGACCGACTGACGCTTTCGGCGTTAATCGTACCAGGCGTGTTTCCCATTCACATCGCGGTGAAGAACAAACTCGAGCCGGTTCTGTGCAAACAGATCCTCGCGAAAGACCCGCACGCGGCGGAGAAGAAGGACAACGACGGCGATTTGCCGTTGCACGTCGCGACCCGGGACGGGAGCTTCGACCTGGTCAAGGCTATTTTGGAAGTCGCGCCGCGCTTGGCGGAAATCGCGACGGAGGAGGATGGCTTGCCCCTGCACGTCGCCGCGCGGCACAGCGCGCCCGCCGCGGTTACCCGGTTGCTGCTACAGACGTACCCTGATGGGGTGCGGAAGGAGGTACGTATTGCGCGTTTCCCAAATCCGTCAACACACTGTTTGCCCATACAAGACGTTAACCATTTTCTTTTCCAAAAACAGGATTCCGAAGGCGAGTTACCGTTACACGCGGTGTGCGCCGCACTTGGCAGCGACGACCTGATGGACGAAACCAGCGAGGCGGAGAACGAAAACGACAAGCGCGATTTCGAAAACGCCAAGGTGTTGTACGACCACTTTCCGGAGGGCGCGTTCCACACGGACTCGCGGGGGAAGATCCCCGCGGAACGGCTGCCGATGTACGACGTGCACAGGATGCTTTCGCGTGACGTGTTCGGCGGGGACACGTGGCGCGGCGAGGGGTGGCGCGTCGTTGCGGCGGGCGACGCCGCTCTCGGAGCGGGCGGCGCGCGGAGTAACGCTGGCGTTACCGGCAATGGCGGGAATCGATCCGGCGCCCCAAACGTCCCGAGTACCACCGCTAACCTGTCCTCGTACACGCAGCACCCTAATCCGCACGCGTCCGGGGCGGCTTTGCTGGTCAGGTACGGCCTTGCGGCTTTCCCAAATCCGACACACACTGTTTTGCCGATTGTCCAGAGTATACTGTTTGTCCATACATCGCCTAATACAAGACTGACACTTTCTTTTATGTATCGTAAGAGTCGCGGCGAACGAAAACGCGGTCGCGGCGATGAGCGCGAGCGAGATCGAGCGCCTGGGCGTGGCGGTGGAAAGAGCGAGGGCCGCGCTTGGCAAGGAAACCTCGCGGCGGCCGTTTGAAGAAACCCTGCTGCAGGAACACGAAGAAGCGGAAAAGAAAGGTACGGCCTTGGGCGGTTCCCAAATCCGTCAACACACTGTTTGCCCATACGAGACTGACCCTTTTCGTGTAACAATCACAGGCGCGCCGTCCTGGATGTGCCCGATCGGGTACGGGCTGTTCCGCGACCCCGTGACCGCGGGGGACGGGATGGTGTACGAGCGCAGTAACATCGTGAAGTGGCAGGAAAAAAGCGGCGCGATTGCGCAACACCAGCCTACGCCTGCGACGCTCGACGGAGGTGCACACCGCACACGAGTGCAGCCGAGCAAACGGAAGTGGAAATCGCCCATGACCGGGTTGCCGTGCGACGACTTCACGCTGGTTGGCGTTTTGGACATCAAAAACGCAATCGACGCGCGGCTCGAAACGATGGTGGCGAAATCGCGAGGCGGTGCGTTTGCAAAAGACAAAGACCAGGGGAAGGGAAAGGGGAAAGGGAAAGACACTGATACTTCCACTGCCGGTGAAGCCACTGCCGGTGAAGCCACGGCGAAACCGGGAAGCAAGGGGACGAAGCGCGGAGGGGGGAAGGACGCGGCGCCTGGGCGCGCGACTCGCGCGCGACGCGGGTGAGCGGTTTTGCTTTTCTACGTAGCGACACGACTTTGTTTTATGCGACGCGACTACGATTGATACGCCGATGTCCGTGTTTTATTCTCTTGTCTGTTATTACCCCTCGGGGCGCCTCACGGTTGCGATGGGCACCGCGGGTCAACCTCCGCTGAACTAAGAATTGTTTGTGTGATGAGTTTCTTCACTCATCGCAATTTGACGCGCGTCAGGGTAAGAGCCGACCATCAGTTCAAAAAAAGAACCTTGGTCGCCCGTCAACCCGTTCGCGGCTAAACTAGCTGCTTTCGCGCCTAGTGCGCTGCTACGGCCGTTACGTGAGACCGGCGTCCGTGAAAAAAAACGAGCGCGCGCGTCCGGACACGTCTCTTGAGTCATTCGTACTCAAGAAACCTCGCCCCGAACCAGAAGGCGGCGCCGCGTGCGTTTCTCGCGAGACGCGGATGAGTTTTTTTACTCATCCGAAATAAAAAATCCTCCTCAAGTTTGGCAATCTTCTGGGTAATTGCCCATACGACTCCGGAACTTTACCTTGTTCGTTGCTCCAAAAAACTTCAACTTGTTCGTTTCAGAATCAAACAGCGTTCACGCCCCCGCGCCCGCCGTGTGCGCTCCCGCGCGACTTCGCCCGGAGCCGCCGCTACCGCCGTCGGACCCTCCGCTGCCGCCGCCGCCGCTGTCGCTCCCGCCGCCGTCTGCGCGCTCGGGGGAGCCGCGTTTCATTCGTTTCGTGCGTCTCGCGTCTTCCCGCGCGTCTTCCGTGTCGCTCGCGTGACGTGTCGTTTGCGGGTGATACGTCTGTGGCTGATGGGTGGGGGCTTCCGCGTGGGGAGGCGTGTCGGTAAGCGGCCTCCGGACGTTACCGGTACCATTCGCCGCCGAATTCGCCGCGTTCGCGCCGCGCATCATCTGCTGCAACAGAAACAGCCCCCCGCGCGCCATGTCCAGCTGGTGTTCGTTCACGCCGTGCGTGGTGGCCATCGGGGCCATCATTCGCTGCATGTTTTGCATCATCGCGGTCGCCGCGACTGGATCGGTGCGCATGGCGTTGGAAAGCGCGTGTAACATCGGGTGCGACGTGTCTTGGTTGGGCAAACCCGCAGACAAGGTTTGGGCTTGCTGCGTCAGCCGCGCCGCCGCCGCCGCCGCCGCGAAACGCGCGGCGACCAAAGCGTCGGTACCGGGGGCGCCGGCGCTGGCGGTACCGACCGAGGTGCGCCCTCCTGGCGTTGTTGTTGTTCCCTGACTGTTTGCCCATAGATGACTGTTTAGCGACGCACCGACTCCCGGCAACACTTGGTGCGACCGCAAACTCGCGCTCGTCAGCGAGCGTTGGCGCTGAAGCGTCACCCCGCCGATGTGCGGCGAGCTGTGTTGGGGACCGGCTCTTTGCGCTTTCGGGCGGCGCAACGTGTCGTCGGCAAGCGGGCCGGGTTCGTTGAAGCGGGGGTCTTTTTGGCGCTTGCCGGCGCGCGAGTCTTGTAGGTGCGCCGGGTTGTTGGGGTTCAAGGTTTCAACGCGTTGTCCACCCACCGGCAAAGCACTGGCACCCGCGCCCGCGCCGAAAAGCGCGGGCGCGGCGCGGTACAAGTCGCCTCGGTCGCGCTTGTGTTGGCTGCGAAAACGTCGATCCCACCCAAGTTGCGACGGGGCCGGCGCCGGTGTCGCGTGTATCCCCATCCCCCCTCGCGGCGGTTTCAGGATGGACAAATCAAGACACACCTGTTCCAGAATGCCGCTCGTCTCGTTGAACGCGTTTACGTCTTCAAGGCCCAGTAAGTGCCTTTCAAGGGCGAGCATGCCTTCCGGGGACTGTTTAACGAAATCCAAAATCGACAGGAGCTCGGAGGTTGTGTTTGGAAGCAAACCGTCCAGCATCAAAACCCGGTTGGCGCTTTGTACCGTGCCTAAATAAAAGAAAGCGTCAGTCTTGTATTGGCAAACAGGGAGGCGGGATTTGGGAAATGCAATACGTACCCAACCTCGGCAACGCGCTCATCGTCACGCTTCTTCGTTCCAAAACGTCCTCAACAACCACCATGGTTTCCCAAGCGACTTGCCGGAGCAACAACAAATCCTGCGCCGCCGCGTCCATGCTCGCGACGAGGACGTGGAACTTTGGGCGGCGCGCGGCGGCGACGGCGGCTGCGGCCGCGCTCGCGGGGTCGCTTGCGTCGCCGCTTCCAGCGCCGCCCGATCTGCCGCCTCCGCTGTCGTCACCCGCGGTGGTGGTCTCGCCAGGCACGGTTCCGCTGCCGCTGCCGCCGCCGCCGGTGTCCGTGGCGACGTCGACGACGTCCCTGTCGCCGCCGCTGCCGACGTCGCCGCTGCCGGCGCCGGCGGCGGCGGCGGCGGCGGGCGAACAGCCGCGAATGGAACCGCCGCCGGCGTTGTCGTTGCCGGCGCTCCCGCTCCCGCTCCCGCCAGAGCCGGTGCCACCCGAGCCGGTCCGCGGTTGCGGCACCGGCGTACCGTTGTGTTCGTGTCCTAGCCCTCCCGTGACTTGGAAGTTCACGGTGAGGCTCTTGCCCTGATTGTAAAAAAAGAAAAGTCAGTCTTGTATGGACAATCAGTCGGAGGAATGTGGTAAATGGGAAATACTTACCGAGCCGCTGCCGCCGGAGGCGCGCATGCCGCCCGACCCGCCTTGGCCGCCGCTTCCGGACCCGTCGCCACTGCCGTCACCGCCACCCGCGTCAGTGGTGGGCCCGGAGTCCGAAACAGGTGAACCCTTCTTGCCCTTCTTGGCGTGCGTGTCAGCTCCAGCTCCAACTCCGGGCACCCGGTCGAACGCGCCCTCCGCGCCGACACCGCGGAAAGGTCGCGCGTCTCGCCGCGTCGCTGATCGTCGGTGACTCCACTCGTGCTCCTGCACGACGTGCCTGGACACGGCGCTGCCGCAGTACTCCACGACGTCCAGTTCCGGGGCGTACCGGGAGAACTCGCAAATCCAGGTTTGGAGCTCCGTCGATGGAACGATCACCAGCGCCGGGGCGTTCCGCGCGCCGAACTCCGAGCGCTGCGCCGCGAGCAACCCTGAGATTGTAAAAAGAAAAGTCAGCCATGTATGGGCAATTAGTTTGTGGAATGTGTTAAATGGGAAATACTTACCAATCGCGGCGGCGCGGCGGCGGGCGCGGTGCTCGGTTCTAGTTTGCCGAGAACCACCCACCCCGGTTTTGCCGTGAATCGAGTCGATAACGCCGGCGAGCACCCCACCGAACGGCGGCGGTGGCGGCTCCGGGTAAACCATCACCACGCCTTCCCGGTGCGCCCACGCGCTGAGGAGCCACCGCACTGCGGGATCGTCCGTTGAGGCGGCGCTGCCCAAGCGGTGCCGCTTACCGGCGCTGTCCTTCGGGACGTTCACCCGCGCCGCTTTCACTGAGATGAATAAAACAAAGTGTCAGTGTTTCGGGCCATGTTCGTAACATGTATGAGCAAACAGTGCACTTGGGATGTGTGTAGTAAACAGTAAATAGTCACGGACGGGGCGGTAAACAGGAAGGCGTGATTTGGGAAACGCAACACGTACCTGCGCCCACAACCGTGTCCGTCGTGTCCGTCACACCGCGCCCGTCCGTGTCGGAAACGTCAGTGGAACCGCAACCGCGGCGACCGATGGGGCTGTTGGTACCCGTGGTACCCGAGTCGTGCGACAAGTGTCTGACCGACGGGTTCGGGTGGCGTACGTGTCCACCTGACCCGTCCCCAACGGCGGTCGATTTATCCTCTGAGCCGGACATCGAACCTCCCGAGCCCCCGGTGGATCCGCCGTCGGTGCTGGTGCCCGCGCGTGAAGATTTGACGAGCGCCACCGCCCGCGCCGCGGCCACGCCGCCGTTCACCGACACATTCAGCGTGTCTTGAAAACTGCTCCTGGTCCATACGCGGTACCGCTCAAGAAGCGCGGGCAAGTCGGGATGCGCGTCGACGTTTTCCCAGGAACACGAGTCGTACGGGAGCCCCCACCACTTGACTAGGACCTTGGTGTTCACGTCGTGATCCGGGAGGGCGGGCGAGGCGGGGAGGGAGCCGAGAGAGTTGTTGGCGGCGCCGTCTGAGCCGCCGCCGGAACCGGCGCCGGACCCGAGCGCGCCTCGTGACCCGCCGCCGCTGTTGTCAGGGTCCTCGCTTCCAGACCGACGCGTGTCCATTTGAGGGTCAATCCCAACACCGCCGCCGCCTCGCCCTCGCGACGCCGCGACGATGCGCTGCGGCGTACTCCAGCGCGTATCCTGATTGAAAAATAAAAAGTGTCAGTCTTGTATGGGCAATCAGTCGGCGGAATATGGTGATTGGGAAATACTTACCGCCAGCAAACGAGGCACCCGGCCGTACTGCAGCACGTACTCTCCAAACTTCGCAGGCGCGAGTTGGTCGAGGTGGTCCTCCGGCATCCACGTGTTGTGCACGTGCGCGTGTCCGATCCACTTCACGAAGTACTCGATGGTTTGAATGTTGGTGTGGTGTGGTGTCGCGTCGCGTGTGTCGCCCAAAGCGACATTCACGGTACCCCCAGCACCCAACGCACACACCTCTTGGTCGCGCTGCACCCTCGCGCCCAGAATAACCTCCACGTGCTTGCCGGAATCAAAAAGCTGATCCACCACGCCGTTGCGGCCGTTCACGACGCTAGGGTATTTAGTCGAGTGCCCGGCGACGCGGTTCGCGGCGCCGGAGCCGTTTCCGTTTTCCGAAAGCAACGCAGCGTTGGACACGATGCCACCGGCCAAAAATATCGACCGGTGTTTGCTTTGCATCAAACTGGTTTGGTTGGCTTGCTTCGCATCGTGCGCGACCGGTCTTGGCGCGCCCCGGTACCCGGGGGGGGGCATGCGCGGTAGGGAGTTCCCGAACCCGCGATGCGCGCCGGCGGCGCCCACAGGGTTCTGTCTTTGGTGTTTCGCAATCAAAGCGTTCGTAGTGTCAGTCGTACGATGCGGAGACGTCGTACGATTCGTACTCCCTGGCATCGCGCCTGCCGCTTCGTTAACGACGGCGCCCAAATCGGCACTTCGCGTTTCGTCAACAGCAACCGACACGACTTTCTTCGTCGCGTCGCCGGCGTCTTCGGGAACGCCGGGAACGCGGACCAGCGCTTTCTCGAGCCCGGGCTTGTTGGTGTCGCTCCCGAGACTGTCTTTCGCAAAGGTGCCATCCTCCCGTGTTCCGCGGGTCGTATCCCGTCTTGTTCTGTTGGCATCCATCGCGGAGAGATTCAACGAAGCCCTGGTTTCCCTCGGCGTCGTCGGGAAAGCATTGGGAGGGTGTGATGGTTTTTCTCGAGCTTGACTCTTCGTCTGTTTCCGCGCCGACGCCAGCGTTTGCTTTTCCGTCTCCTTCGCCTCTCGCTTCGCCAGGTTCTTCGCGGTTCTGCCGCCCGCTCGGACCGCGGCTCGCACCTCCGCGTTCGCGCAATCCGCCTGGTCCGTTTTCCGCGGGAAATCGTGGAAGTCAAACCGCGAGGCCGGCTCCTTAAACGCGGCACCCCGCGCGTCGCGTTTCGGGTTGTCGCCTTTCGGGCAATCGTCGCGTCTCGCGCAATCGTCCGCCCCGCTGCCGTTGCCGCTCCCGCCGTCGTTCTCCCCTCCCCCGCTTCCACTGTTGGTCTTTCGGACGTAAACCTCCATGTCGTGGACGTTGGCGTGCGTCGCCCCTCGCGCAGGTCCCTCCCCGCTCCCTGCGCCACCCATCACCTCTTCAGGAGACGCTTCGCGCGTACGCGTCATTTCGTGCGCTCCATCGTTTCGCTGCGACCCGCTGAACCGCGTCGCGCTGTTGTCCCGCGCCTGGCGCTGGTTCCCGAAAGGCCCGGAACCGCCGGAGGTCTGTTGATACGGTGAAGAGGGGGGGGGAGAAGGGTCAGTGATGCGCAAGGGTGGTGACGAGACGTACGCGCGGCACCTCGCGCGCGTCCCCCGGGCGGCGTCGCGCCACTAAAGAAACGTTTCTAGAAACAAAAAAGAGATTCGGCGCGACCGCGCACCTCCTTGTCCCCGCCGCTCCCGCCGCCCTCCCCCCCCGACCCGGCGTCTCCGGAGTTGGCGGACAGGCCGTCCTTGTGTTCCCCCTGTTCCATGACAGGGGCGGGGGTGCGCGGTTACGGGTACTACCGCGAACGCGCGCGCACGCCGCGAATGAAGCGGGTAAGGCAAACGCGGTGCTGCCGCAAAAAGCGAAAAAGCGAAAGCTGACGAGGACGCGCGGCGACCGCGCATTTCCCGCGAACGGGGAGGATCATGTTTCCAGAAGGCTCCAAAAGAAGGCACACGTTTTATTTTTTGATTCGAAAACGACGGTCTGGTGCTACCGTATTAACCCCGCCCGAAACGCGATCCGAGCGCGCGCTTTGAAAATAAAATTGACCCGCAGGTTGAGCGGTGAGGTAAGACAGACGTGCTGCGATTGAAATGACGCAGCGTAAGGCGATTGAACGGGTTTGAAAGGGTGAAACTTATTGCGTTTGCGTTGTTTTTGGCTTTTTGCAGACCCCAATCTTCATTAATGAGATTCTCTCGCCTCCCTTGCAAAAATAAACGTCCCCCCCGCCCCGTTGGCTCTGCCGATCAACGTGTCGTGGTCCAGGTACGTGATGTGGTACGACCCTACTGGGGCTCCTCCTCCTTTTTTTCGGTTTGAGTCACCGTCGCGCCCGATGGCGACCGCGTCGCCCAAATTCACCATCACGTCAAACTCCCGTAGCGCTAGTAAGATTTGATGGTTAATCCCTCCCCGCGGTAACAGCGCCGGGGCAACCAAAGTCTCAACCAGGTCCGAGATTTTCAGCTCCGTCAGCCTGGCGGAGTTGAAGGTCAAGGCTAAGGTCCGGCCGTTTGTTTTGCCACCCATGACGGAAAAGTTGGCGTCCACTTTCAGCGCGACACCGCCGCCCGCATCGTTTGCTGTTGCGTTGTTTTGTCCGCCTCGCGTCGCCGGCTGCGTCGTGCCGAAAACCCCGATTCTGATTTCGTTTGTTATTTTGCCATCCACGGTGAAGCTCTGGGTGATGTCGCCTATTTCCAGCAAACCGAACGAGCGCCGCGCCAGTTGCAGCACACTCAAAACGTCGCCTGCATTGGTCCAAATCAGCCGCCACTTCCCCGCGAGGAGATTTAAATTTAATCCGGAACGAGTTTTGGACGCCCCATCTGCATCGGTCGTCGCGCCCGTACCGTCCGCCGCCGCCTCCCATTCCCCGTCCGTCGCCCTTAAAACCGTGGTGAACCGTTCAAGCGCGACTTGCGCCTCCTCCACCGCCGCGCGCTCGCTGTGACTGGCGACGCTTCCCCGGAACGTCCCAGAGCACGCCTCGGACAACGTTTGTTTCGCGCAGAGAAGCTGCTCGGTTTTTGTCGATGACGTCGCCGTCGCGTTTGCGGTCGCGGCCAGCACGGCACCGCGACGCACCGGTCGCCGGCAATGAGTGCGTCCACTGTTGGGACCTCGAATGCGGTGCGTGCATGTGCCACGCGCAGCCGCCAACGCGGGCGAAGAAACCGGAGACATACCAGCGGCTGGACGACGCGCAGCCACGAGTGGCGTCACGACCAGACACGTCGATCATATACCGTTCCTCGGACCGCCACTCAAAAAGAACAGCACGAAAAACGCGTTCCGCCAAAACGCAGATGCGCGAGCTCCGACCTCCTCCCGGCGGTGCTGTGGCGACCATCGGCCCGGTATCCGTCGCGTTCGCGGTCGCGCTCGGGTACTTCGCGTACCGCGTGCACTACAGCAGCGCGAACGTTGGGAGCAGCGCGAACGCGACGAAAACCGCGCCGTGGTGGAAACCGAGCAACTGATTTTGTGTGGCAGCCAAAAAAACACCAGTCAGAAATCTTCGTCACTCCGCGACCCGCGCGTTCGCGTGTGTGGCTCCGCATTCGCGGCCGTGACCGTGACTTCCACTCGCGAGGCCACGCGGCGCGTCGCGGCCATGCGCGCGTTCGCGACGCGCCCGCGTGTGGTTGTTCACGCGGACACAAAGTGTGCCCACCGACGCGAGACGATGTCGATGTCGCCGATGTCGCGAGACGTATCCGCCGCCGCCGTGCCCCATCGCGGCGGGTGTCGCGTCTTCGGGTTCCCGGGGTCAGCGCACCGCCTGGCGCGCCACGTCGTGCCGCGGACGCGCCAGCGAGGCTTCGCGGCGTCGTCGGGGCCGGGGCCGGGGCCGGGAGGGACGACCACCCGTGATGGCGAGGAGGTGTGTTCGTCATCGCCTTCCGTTGCCTCGGCTGCCCCTGTGGGTGGTGGTTCCGACACAAACCACACAAACCAAAGCGGTTTCGGGTTTGGCCGGTCGCCGTTGTCCCCGACAAGGTTCACATCAAAGGGCACCATACACGTGGACAAAAGCACGCTAATTCTTGGTATAGAGACCTCGTGTGATGACACCGCGGTCGCGGTGATCACCGGGACCGGTGCCGTGCTCGGCGAAGCCATCGCGAAACAAGACGAGATCCACGCGCAGTGGGGCGGCGTGGTGCCGAACTTGGGTACGTGTCGGGCCTTTCCCAAATCCCTCCGACCATTTATCGCCCCTCTCTTGACGTCCACTAGTCATTAAAAGGAAGCATACTACATACAGCGCACAAGTGCACTGTTTGCCCATACAGTACACTCAAGACTGACACTTTCTTTTATTTATCTCAGCTCGCGCGGCGCACGAAGACGCCATCGACGACGTGGTGCGGCGAGCGCTTGCGAACGCGGGCGTCGCGGAACACGAACTAACCGCGGTCGCGGTGACCGTCGGCCCCGGGTTGGTGATGTGTCTGAGAGTCGGGGTCACGAAAGCGCAGAGTATTTGCGCCGTACACGACATCCCCATCATACCGGTGCACCACATGGAAGCGCACGCGTTGGTGGCGCGGGTTGGTAGTGGGAGGGATCGGTGGATGGATGGACACACGGAAGACGAGAACCGTAACCGTAACCGCGACGGTACTCAAACAGACGGGGACCGTAACCGTAACCGCGACGGAACTACTTCAACACGTTCAAGCGAGGAAAGTAACGGCGACGGAACTTCGATGGAAGACACGGAAAGTGCGCCTACGGCTAGTTTCCCGTTCCTCGCGTTGCTCGTGTCGGGCGGGCACAACCAGCTCCTCCTCGCCACGAACGTTGGTGAGTACAAAATCCTAGGCACCACCTTGGACGACGCCCTTGGCGAGGCTTATGACAAAACCGCGCGGTTGTTGGGTCTGGACGTGGGCGGCGGCGGCGGGCCGGCGCTTGAACAGTTGGCGAGAAAAGGAAACCCGAAAGCGTACCGGTTCCCCATACCTCTGCGAAAACGCAAGGACTGCGACTTTTCGTACGCGGGTTTGAAAACCGCGGTGCGCTTGGCCATTGAAAGGGACTTGGGGAAGGGGAACACGGACGCGTTCAGTAAGGTTCAGGGGGGGGGTTGGCGGAGACTGACACGGACCGTGAACACGACGCTTCGCGCGAAACAATCGAAACAAACCCGTTCTCGCCGGAAGAGTTAGCCGAAAGAAACCAGATAAAAGCCGACATCGCCGCGTCGTTCCAGTTCGCCGCGGTGACGCACCTGGAGGAGCGCACGCGACGGGCGGTGGGGTGGGCGCGAGAGAGCTTGCGGGAACAGGCGGAGTCGCGGTCGCAATCAGAATCACATCCTGATATTTCGTGTCTCGTCGTGGCGGGCGGCGTCGCGGCGAACGAGGTTGTTCGGAAAACCCTAGCGTCCGTCGCTAAGGAAGCGGGCGTCCCGCTAGTCACACCACCACAGAGGTGGTGCACGGACAACGGCGTGATGGTGGCGTGGGTGGGGGTGGAGCGGTGGCGACTTGGCTTGGCGGAGGAAGCCCCGACGCTCTCGCAAATCGCCGAGCCCGAGGTTGTTGACCCGTCGAGCGACAAAAAACAACAACGACGAGACGTCCCGCTGCTCCCACGGTGGCCACTAGGTTTAAAGGACGCGCGCGCCACGGGGGACGTGAAGAGCTCGAAAACAGCCAAAGTGGCGCCGCCGTTGCGGGGAGCGCGACGGTGAGTAAAAAAATAGATATCGAAAATATCGCCTCCCGATCAAACGCAGTTGCCTTTCAATCGATGCGTAGATGGCTTTCCTTTCACACCAGACAGCACTCTTCTACGGTCGAACTACCGCTGAAACGTGTTTTTGCCGTTTTTTTTTTCAACTCCGTTGCAACAGTTGCCGTCGAAGAGCCGTAGCTTTTTGGCCTGCTTCCGCGTCTCAGATCCCCACGCGTACTTCGGACCGCGCCCACGCACGGTACGAACAAGAAGTGCTGTTGAACCGCGCGACGTATCGCACGCGCTTGAAACTCCGCGCACCGCACGCGCGCAAGGCCATCACCGAGCGCCGCACCATCCGCGTCGCCCACACGCTGTGAATCGCGTCACAACGGATCCCGGGAAACAGCTTTCTGCTCGTCGCCATGCCGGCCGTTCCCAAGGCGGGCGCCGGGGCGCCCAAGCGCGCTCCCGCGGCTCCCGCGATCGTGGAGGATCTCTCCACGCTCGTGCCGTGCCCCGTGATCACCGCGCACCCCAACGGGTTCGTGGAAAGAACCGAGCCCGAGCGCGAGACGCACGAAGTTCGGTGCGTCCCCGACCACGACAACGAGTTTTTGCAATCCCGACAACGGCACATCGCGCGTGGGGACGTCGTCCCCGTTGGTGTGCCGCGCTTTCCGTGCCGCAAGCTTTTTTCACAATCTCGTATCCGCACCAACTCGGTTGGCACACGCCCGAGTATCGCCGCGCAATCCCGACCGATACGCGTCCGCGCGCGCCCCCGCGAGGCACACCCACGACCAAATCGTGGCTCCAGCTGGGATCGTAGAGAAACGGATGTCAGCCCAACGAAAACCTCAATTTCTAAATACATGCGACTAATTACCCACTGACGTCAATGTGTTTTCTACAAAATTCCTCCGTTTTCTCTCCAAATTTCTTTCAACAAACAGCGCCTACAAGCTCGGCAAGAAGAAGCGCTCGTACAACCAAGTCGAGTTGAGTTTTGACAAGGCGAGTGTTGGAGGGGTTGTTAACTCCAACGAGCGCAGCGTTGATGACACCGCGCTGGCGATTTACGAAGCCACCGAACGGAGTTTTTCCCTGGACGTCCCGAAGGAGATGCGGGACAGCGCTTTGGAGTACGAGCTGAAACTTTACAACGGCGAATCGGTGCGCGCGCTTATTTACCTGGTGTACGCGGAGCCTCTTTCCAACTTGACCGGGAACGGGCCTGTTATTCAAACCGGCACCGGATTGCCGCCGACCGACAACAAGCCCGCCGTCGGTGTGAACGGCCGGGTCCTTATCGATCAAGCAAGTGGCAACTCCTGGCTGCCCGTCACGCGCAGGCGGTGCGCGAAAGGGTGCCAAGGCCCCATTTTGTCCGCGATCCAGCGCTTCGGAAAACAGGGCCGGACCCAGAAAGGCGGCGCCAGTAAGGCCGAACCCGCCGCGGCAGCGAAACTGGTCGAGGCCGGGGACAAGTGGAAAGACGCGCGGAACTTGTTCATCTCAATCGACGAAGCATCCAACCACGTCAACGCGTTCGGGCCGAACAAGTGCAAGGTGTTCAGGTAAGGAGATGAAGATGACCTCCAAAAAGAGAAAAAAGAACGGTCTTCATTTCTCTCCGACCGTTTTTTTCGCCTTTTCGGCCTTTTTTTGCCGTCGTCCTCCTTTTCCCCTGCTGACTCTCTTCCCACCTTCTCCCCTCCCCTCCCACTCCACAACAACAGGCTTTTGTTCGGCATCTTCTCCGAGGACGGCGACACGGTGTTGGGAAGCGGGGTTTCCGGGCCCATCCGGGTGTTGGCGAACAACGACGTACCCAAGGGCGCCGCGTGCCTGCGGATCCGGTGTTCCCTGGGAGGTGAGTTTTTTTCTTTTTTGAGGCCTCATCTTTTTTTCAAATCGGCGCGCGAAATCAATCGGTCCCACCGACCAAGTTTCGGGACTCGGGCTGTATCAATTCCCCATCGTCCGGTCAATATTCAGGTCCCAACTGGTTTGAAACCACGTGGTGTGATTCCCCTGCCCGCCCCCGGGCGCCCCCGGCCAAGTCCCCGACCGCCCCAACCTACGATTTCTCTGGTTTTTCAGTTCGGAAACGCACCTCAACTGACAGTCCCGTCGCGTGTCTTTTTTATACCTCCCCTCGCAGCGGACTGGAAGGGCTGGAAAAGCCCGGTCGCAACTGGGCTTGCTCGCGCCAGCGCGCCTCCCCAAACCGGGCCGCACGTGCACGGCGACAAACGAACTAGCCAAGGCGGCAGGGAGACGTACAACGCCAAAACCGGCGGCAAGCGCGTTTCGCACGGCGCGCGGGTTTCACCCGCGAAGCGCGCTCGGCAGGCCGACCCGAAAGCCGGAGGCGACGATTTGTTCACCGGCTTCGACGTTACGAACGGGCCTTCGTACGAGTACCAGGGTGGGTTCAAGGACCTTTCCGGAGGTGGCAACGCGGCGGACGGTTTGCAAAACTCGGTAGAATCGCCGGATGGCGAAAAGAACCGGTTCGCGGACGTGTTCACCACGCCCGGCGATTTCGTTTCGCACCCGAACGCCGGCGGCGGACTAAACGGACTCGTGTTCAACGGCCTTCCTGGTCTCGGAAACGACCGGCCCGGGTTGGGGCAATTCGGGTTGCCTTTGATGGACAACGCCGGCGGGGGCACGCGAGTCGGAGGGGTCCCGAGCGATACCCTCGCGTCGCCGCCGGTGTACACGCCCGGGTCAAACGGGAAGAAGGGGACGCCGGCGGGTCTGGCGGCGAACGCGAAACGCGTCTCCGGCTTCTCGCCCATGCGCAACGCCGGGCCGGGCGGCGGCGCGCACCTCAACTCCGCGGGGGCGAGCTTGGGGTCGCTTGGTTCCCTGGGGAGCCTTGGCAGCGCGTTCAAGCAAAGCCCGCGAAGCGTGGCGAACAACAAAACGAGGTCGCGATCGGGCGTCGGGCCCGGCGGCGTCGAAGTCGCGGCGAAGGGAAAAACCGAGCGGCGCAAAACCGTCGTCGCTGACGTCGGGGTCAACGCGACGACCCAGGCGAAATCGCCCGCCGCGGCCGTTGCCTTGCCGGACGCGCAATCGCCCGTCGTTCATATGCCCATGGCGATTGACGAGCCAGTCGAAAAACACACCAACGACAGCCGGGACGTTTCTTTCAAAACCACCACGCAAAAGGCGCGACAAAACACGGTCCTGTCGCCGCATTCGTGGCTGCTCTCCGTGCTCGGGTCGGGCGCGCGCGACGGCGCCGCGGCGCGAGCCGCCGCCGCGTCGGTGCCCTGTGAGGACGCCTTTGCGTTCAACGAAGACACGAACAACGTGGGGAACAAATCCGCCTCGCCAAACACCGTGATGGCGGGAGGCAGCGTGATGGGCAGCGTCGCGCCCGCCACCGCCGCCGCGCACGCGGACGCCGCGGCGATGCCCCCCCCCGCCGCGCTTCCCACCGCGCTGGCGCACACCGTGGGCGGCGGCGTGGCTGGCGCTGCTCGGCTGGAGGACACCGCCCACGCCGGCGCCGCCGCCGTGGCGAACCGCCGGCTGATGGACACCGCCTTTGCGTTTGGCGCCGGCGACGGCGTTTTGGCGGGCGACGGCGGTTTGTCGCGCGGCGCGCTTCTGAACACCGGCGACCGCTCGCCCGACGGTTTGGCGCCGACGCGCCTGCTGTTCTCCCCCCTCACCGGGGTCAAGCACGCGTCGCGGTTCATGGACGAGAACGACGAAACCCTGCGGGGCGCCGCGAGGAAGCTCTCCTCGGACGCGCCGTGGATGTCCCCCGGCGAGGTGGACAGAAGGAACGCGGCGGTGGCGAACCGTTTGTCCCTCGCCGGCGACCCCATGGTTGTTTGCGCTGGCAAAGACCAACCGATTTACAACGGTCATAAAGACGGACCGACCTACGCCAGGAAGGACCACTCCCTCGCGTCAATCACCGACCGCATCGTGGGCGAGTTCGACGTGTTGAACACGGACGCGGTTGGCGGCGGCAGCGCGGTGGTGATGAAGGGCGCCGACGGGCTACAAGTCACCGGCTCCACCGCGCCGTGGCACGGCAACGTCCCAATCGACGCCCTCGCCGAGCGCCTCGGGGTGAAGCGCCGAAGACTTTACGACGTGATGAACGTGTTGGAAGCCGTGGGGGTCACGGAGCGCATAAGCAAAGGCGCTTGTAAGTGGCACGGCTCGGAACGCGTGGAGGCTTCGTTGGCGTTGCTGATGGGCAGCGCCGTGGAGGATGCCGGCGAGGCGGGACAGGGAGACGCGAGCTCGCTGAAAAGTTTGGCGAGCCGGTTGATGCAGCACGTGGGGGTGACTTCTGGTGGTGAGCCCGTGTCGTTCGATATGTGCGCGGCGGCGATGCGCCTAGGGGGGGTTCCCGCGCCGGACGCGCCCGGCGCGAACGGAACGGGCGCGCTCGCCGGAGCCGCGCGGCGGCTACACGACGTCGCCTCGGTTCTGATTCGAATCGGGGTGTTGGCGTTCGTGGAGCACGAAGGTACGGCCTTGGGGCTTTCCCAAATCCAGGCACACTGTGGAGGCCCGATTACGGGTGACTGTTTGCTCAGGCCACGCGGTCCGAAAGACTGACACTTTCTTTTATTCATCTCAGGGAAGCAGAAAGGCCGGGGGGACTTGCGATGGCTGGGCGTCGGGAACGTCATGGCGCGCCTCGCGGAGGGCGCCGCCGGGGCGGTGGTGGAGAAAGGGTACGGCGCGGGCGCGGCGGCGGCGGCGGCGAGGGAACCGGCTGTCGGTGCGACGTTGGACAGGACGCAGACTACTGCCAACGGTGGCGGCAACACCAACAACTACTACTCGCAGCAACGGCAGTTCCTCAACTCAACTCAGTTCCCGCAGTTCGACGCGCAGTCCAAACTACCGCTGGACGCGTACGGCAAGGCCTACGGCGGTTCCGTCGCGCCCGACCCTTCGGCGGCGGCGAAGCAAGCGTCGCGGCTGAGCAGTTTCTTCCAAAGGGCGCCTCTTGGCGTGCACTTAGCACACGGGCAGGTGCCTGCTGGCGCGAACCTGACTGACAACTCCGTGGGCGGTACGTCAGGCAAAAACGGCCACGACGCTACCCGGCGCCCGAGCGTTTCCTTCCACGGCAACGCGCAACGGCGCTCGTCGCTGTTCTCGCCGGCGCCTGGTTTGACCGCGACACGAAAAGAGAGTGTCCACGTGAACGATGACCAAACCGCAGTGCATGCGGCTGCTTTGATGCGGTCACCGGAGTGGATCGCCCAGCTGTCAATGGCCACGATGGGCGCGCCAATCATGCACGCGCCGTCGCCGGCCGGAGTGGCGGGCGGCGCCGCGCACTGGGCGTCGCCCGCTACCGTCGCGCCGTTGCAGGCGCTGTACGCCTGGTACAGCGGAAACGCCAACGGAAACGCGGGGAAGACCAACGGCCACGGGTTTGGGAACCGGCGGACGAGCGGCTGCGAGCTTCGGGACGTACACGCCTCGGGAGGTGCTGCAGTGTCCGGGCTGTCAGGGTTGAGCTCATTGTTCGACGGCAATTCGCCCGCCGAGATGGAAGCCGCGATGCACCGAGAAACCATGCATGCGGCGGCGGCGGCGGCGGTGCAGATGGCGATGGGCGGCGTGGCGGCGCGTGACGCCGTGGATCCCGCGGTTTTCGCCAAGGCACAGGAACGCGCGCTCGCGCTGCACGGCATGGCGGAATCGAGCAGGCGGGGGTAAGCCCGGGACCACCGCGAATCGGGAAGACGATCGATAAGGACACGCGCGGCGCCAAAGAATAAAACAAGTTTTCAATAGTCATTCACCTTTTCCATCGTCACTCCGCCGGACATCCAACGTTTCTCGCCCACGGAAAACCTCGGGCAACACGTTTCCCTGAAGGAAACCATCTAAACTGGTGGACAACTTGCGCGTGGTGTTGTGTTGTTGAATGTCGACGAGCACGTCTGACGAGGGCAGAGACGCAAATAAAGTTTCGCGTTGACGTGAGTGACGCGCCGAACGCGACGAAGAGCACACCAACCTCCGCGCACTTCTTGTTGGAATTAGTTTGTTACACACGCGAAGCGTTTCGCCTTCGCGTCATCTACTCTCTACCAGTGTTTACCATAAACATCTACACAAATTAGTTCCTCGGTAGTATTACTGCCGAGGATCACTACTCAGGACAATATTATCCGCCGCGTGAACAGTCACTCGTCGCGTTACACGAAACCGCGAACAAGTACTTTATTGTTCACGTTACACAAAACTGTAAACAATTAAAACCCGTCCACAAAACCCGCACACGGTTTACTTGTCCACGTTCGCGATGTTGACGCGCAGCACGCGGCCGTCCACGTCCTGGCCGTTGAGTTGACGCACGACTTCCTCCGCCTCTTCCGTGGTGGCCATGGTGACGAACCCGAACCCTCTGCTGCGTCCGGTTTCGCGGTCGGTGATCAAACGGCTGTCCTCCACCACCCCGAACTCGCCGCAAAGGTCCTGCAAATCAAGGTGGTCCATGCCCCACGAAAGGTTGCCGAAGTAGATTTTGCGCGCGTCGAACTCAAAGCTCTTCTCGCCGCGATCCGGGCGGGGCGCGCGCTCGGGGCGGTCACCGCGCGCGACGGAGATGTTCACGCGCAGAGGGCGGCCGTCGATGTCCTGTTTTTGGTGTCCGATGGGGGGGGGAGGGAAGGTGGGTTAACGAGGTATTAACCGTACGAGAGGACGAGGTGCGAGGCGAGCTCGTTGCGCTTCCATGAACAATTCTTTCATGGATAAACTTGTCACACTTACGCTTTTCTGCGACTGATTTGTCGACTAAAATCGTGCCAAAAAATCGCCTCTCCTCGCCCGCCACGTCGAAAGAGGTCGTGTTCGGATCGGGGCAACGGTGATTCGCGATTGGGGGGGGGTACGCACCATGCCGTCCAGGGCCGCGATGGCCTTGTCCGCCTCAGCTTGGTTCGTCAGGGTGACGAACCCGAATCCGCGGCTGCGGCCGGATTCGTTGTCCTTCACCACGGTCATGTCGCTCGCGGAGAAGTCCGCGAACATGTCCCCGAGGGAGGCGTCGTCGACGCCCCATGAAAGGTTCCCGACGTACAGCTTGACCGGGCCTTCCGTGGCACCGGCGGAGTCGCCACCCTCTTCGTCCATGGACATGGCGGTGAAGTGGAACGCGCGCACGACAGTGGCCCTGGATTGCGCGACGCCGGAAACGGCGAGGCCGCCGAAGGAACGCGCGGGCACCACGACGCGCGCGAAAGCCGGGACACTGCTGCGCGACGCGTTGCACACCGCCGCTTTCGCGGCGCGGCCGCCAACCGACGCGGTGATGGGGTTGGTGAGAAGGGCGCGAGCGTTCGTGAGCGTGAAGGCAGCCATTTTCCTGGACATAAAGTGGCACGCGGGGGTGTCCGAAGCACGGGTTTGAAACGCGAGCGTGTGGCGCGACGCGGTGTGCCGCGGGACGCGCTCGATCGGCGCGCCGAGTGGCGGCAAATTCGCCGAATCGCGACAACCATCCGTGCCGCCATCGAAAATGCAGCAGGTGCTGGGTATCCGACGTGGCGTTCGACAGTCAGTTGATCGTAAAACACACACCAGTTGCGTTTCAACACGGAGATGGTGAAACCGATGAGACGGTTTTTCATACGCAAGATTGAAAGGCAAAAACGTAAAATCGAGTGCATTGAACACGTCTCGCACCGATACCTCCCTCAATCCTACACCTAATACACCCACCTACCCCTCCCTCGCCAAGCGCACGTCCTCCAAACCGTGGCACCCCATCGGAAACTTCTGAAGCGCGCGCACGCCCGTGTTGAACGTGGTCGCCATGAGCGCCATGAGCTCCAGGCCGTTTTGCGTGACGACCTCGCCGGCTTGGAGTTTGTACCCCGCGTCCGGGTCCCACGCGGGCGGCAACGGCTGTTCGCCGAGAACCGTGAAGTAGCTGTGAAAGGAAAGTGGTTAACGTCTTGTAAGGCCGCGTGTCCTACGTAACTACGCGCGGACAATCGGCAAACGTAGGTGTGGCGGATTTGGGAAATGCAAATACGTACCTGGTACTCCCCTCGCCGCCCCGGAAACTCCGTTTGTCGAACCTCCAAAGCTCGTTTTTCTTGGAATCCGATAAAATAGGACTCCAGGTGTAGTGCATCAAACACCCTTTCCCCAAATCCGTATCCGCGGGGGGCTGGACCATGAGTTTGTTCAGGGGCACCGGTGGGTAATGCACTTCGATGTAAAAAAGAAGTGTCAGTCTTGTATATCGCGATGTATGGACA
>TARA_B110000238_G_scaffold98530_1_pt1 | contig 20623 bp, 14 predicted proteins | sample TARA_B110000238 | Tara Oceans TARA_B110000238 (sample SAMEA4397569) | marine metagenome | biome: Polar Biome; feature: [SRF] surface water layer (ENVO:00010504); material: water (ENVO:00002006), including particulate matter (ENVO:01000060) such as... | depth 5 m | reverse complement strand
TAAATTTGCTTGACTTTTAAAAGTAATAAAATTAGGATGAAAAATTTATTTAGTTATCTATATTCCACACGTTTATTGGCATTTTTATTTATCTTTTATGCAGCGGCAATGGGAGTTGCCACTTTTATAGAAAATGATTTTGGTACACAAACTTCTAAAGCATTGGTTTATAATTCTTGGTGGTTTGAAGCAATTATGGTATTTTTTATCATTAATTTCTTTGGAAATATTTTCATATATAGACTTCATAAAAAAGAGAAATGGCCTGTATTAATGTTTCATCTATCCTTTATACTAATCATTATTGGTGCTGGTGTAACAAGGTATATTGGTTATGAGGGCATCATGTTAATTGATGAAGGCGAAACGACCAATAAATTCTTATCAGAAACGACGTATGTGAATATTGTCGTTGATAACAATGAAGTTCAAAAAACAAAACACGAACCTATTTTATTAAGTGCCTGGGGAACCAATACCTGGTCTTATGAAGATAGCTTTAAAGAAAAAGACTTTAAAGTTAATTTGGTTGATTATATTCCTTGGGCAGAAAAAAAGTTGATAGAAGATGAAAATGGTGTGGAGCATCTATTTTTAGTGGAGTCTTCGGGTGGAACCAGACATGAGCATTATGTAAAAGCAGGAACCGTTCAGAATATTCATAATATTTTAGTGGGCTATGAAAATCCTGACAGAAATGCTTCCATTAATATTTTTAAAATAAATGGTTCTTTGAAAATTTTAACAAAGTCTAAAGGCAATTTTCAAGTAATGGCAACTCAAGAAACTGGAGTTCAAGCTAAAGACAGCGTTCAAGATTTTAAATTACGCTCTTTATATAATATTGCTGGTTTACCTTTTGTGGTGCCACAATATCCAAGTAAAGGTTCCATGAAAACAGTAAGTGGTCCGAAAGATGATAAAAAATTAGATGTTATCGTTCTTGATATCATTAACAATGGCGAAACAAAAAAAATAGAACTTACTGGAGGAAAGTTTAACAGCGATAATGCAAAAGAATTCACGGTTAATGGTCTAAATTTTAGAATGTGGTATGGTGCAAGAATACTAAATGCTCCTTTTAGTATAAAACTCAATGATTTTCAATTAAAAAAATATCCTGGATCGGAGAGTGCGGAATCTTTTGCTAGCGAAATTACAGTGGTTGATGATGATGAAAATTTTGATTATCGAATTTTTATGAATCATATTTTAGACCATAAGGGTTATAAATTTTTTCAAGCTAGTTATGATTTATCTGGTGAAGTTGAACAAACACATCTTTCTGTAAACCATGATTGGTGGGGAACTTTTATCACGTATTTAGGATATTCATTTCTATATACAGGTATGATTTGTATCTTTTTTGCAAAATATACACGTTTTGATTATCTAAAAACTTCCTTAAAAAAAATTAGAAAGAAGAAACTAACCATGTCCATTATCCTGACTGTTTTCTTGTCTTCTTTTAGTTATAGTCAGCATGAAAATGTGCACGAAGCAAACAAAATTTCAAATCAGAAAGTAGATTCTATTTTACAAGCAAATTTAGTCTCTTTAGAACATTCAGAAAGTTTTAACAAGCTAATCATTCAAGATGGCGGTGGTAGAATGAAACCTGCACACACCTTCGCCTCTGAATTAGTAAGAAAAGTAAGTCATACGGAAACTTTACACAACATGAAACCCAGTCAGGTTTTATTATCAATCATAGAGAACCCTAGACTTTGGTATGAAGTACCTGCAATTTATTTAGAGAAACAAAATTATGAAATAAGAGAACAATTAGGGCTCCCTGTAACGGCAAAATTTGCACGTCTATCAGACTTTTTTACAGACAAAGCGGAATACAAAATTAGAGAACAAGTTGCAGAAGCTCAAAAGAATAATATTAAAGATAACTTTGAAAAAGATTTGATAAAGATCGATAGGCGAGTTGGCTTATTATACAGTGCTATTGGTGGCGGTATTTTAAAAATCTATCCGATTCCGAATGACGAAAACAATAAATGGGTTTCACAACCAGAAACTCTACTGACAGAAGGTTTTAAAGGACAAGATTCTATTTTTGTTCGTAAATCTTTACCCCTGTATGTGCAGTTATTGCAAACAGCAAAAAGAACAGGAGATTATACGAAAGCAAATCAGGTTTTAAAAGGTATTAAAAAATATCAAAAGAAATTTGGTGCAGAAGTGCATCCTACTGAAAAACAAATAGAATTAGAAATTGCTTATAACAAATACAATGTTTTTACAAAATTAGTTCGTTATTATGGCTTTGCCAGTTTGTTATTAATTGTATTTGTAATATCACAAATCTTTAGCAATAAAAAATGGATTCGCTATGTGGTAAAAGGCTTAATTGGGGTAGTAATTACTTTATTTATACTGCATACGCTAGGCTTAATAAGTAGATGGTATATTAGTGGAAATGCTCCTTGGAGTAACGCTTACGAGTCTATTATTTATGTTGGTTGGGCAACCATGTTGTTCGGATTTTACTTGGGTAGAAAATCGGCGCTGACCATTACGGCAACAACTTTTGTAACTTCAATTATTTTGTTTACGGCAAGCATGAATTGGTTAGATCCAGAAATTGCAAATTTGGTACCTGTTTTAAATTCTTGGTGGTTATTAGTGCATGTATCAATTATTGTAGCTAGTTATGGTCCTTTAACTTTAGGAATGATACTAGGTATATTCTCCCTATTTTTAATGGCATTCACCACTGCAAAGAATAAAAAGAAAATGGATTTAAACATTAAAGAAATAACCATTATTAATGAAATGGCTGTTACAGTAGGACTTGTAATGCTTACGATTGGTAACTTTTTAGGCGGCATGTGGGCAAATGAAAGTTGGGGTCGTTATTGGGGCTGGGATCCAAAAGAAACATGGGCCTTAATTTCTATTATGATTTATGCATTTGTATTGCATATGCGTTTAATTCCTGGTTTACGTGGTAGATACACCTTTAACTTATGGACCATAATTGCTTATTTCTCTATCATGATGACTTATTTCGGTGTGAACTTCTACTTATCTGGATTGCATTCTTATGCAAGTGGAGATAAAGTAATTACGCCTGCGGCAATCTACTATTCCATGGGATTTGTGGCCATTTTAGGAACCTTTTCTTGGATTAAATATAAAAAATACTACAAGAAGTAAAATTTTATCAACAAGATTTTTGCACTGAACACGATTCAGTGTAAAAACCTTGCAGGTATTTTCATTTTAAAATGTATTTTTGCGTTTTATCCCTAACAAAAAAACAAGATGTTTAATAAAAATATAAAACTAATTATAGCAAGTTTAATTTCAATTTGGGCTATTTATCAATTTATTCAAGTGCATATTATGAACGGAATTTCCATTTTGCTTTTAGCAGGAATTTTTGTGCTTTTATATTTTAAGAATGAATTTATTTTATTGGCTTTTTTACAATTGCGTAAACAAAATTTTGAGGGAGCGAAAAAATGGTTAGGTTATATTAAAAAACCAGAAGCTGCTTTAATTACCAAACAACAAGGCTATTTTAATTATTTACATGGAATTATGTTGAGTCAAACTAACATGACCCAAGCCGAAAAATTTTTGCGTAAAGCAGTACGACTAGGACTTTCCATGGATCATGATTTAGCAATGGCTAAATTACAATTAGCCGGAATTGCCATGACCAAAAGACGGAAACGTGAAGCTACTAATTTGATGGCAGAAGCTAAAAAGCTAGATAAAAACGGCATGCTTAAAGAACAAATACAACAGATGAAACAACAGATGAAAAAAATCTAATGTTTTGTTTTTCACTGAAATAAAAAAATCCGCATATTGCGGATTTTTTTTTACTAACTATTTTATATAAAATACTAAAACGAATTTAGTATGAATTTTATTTCAACCTTGTTAAGGATAAATCCTCATTGTATTGCACAATAAATAAACCTTTATTCTCAGAAATATTTGAACTATTTCTATAATCAAACTTTGTTTCTACTCTCATCGACATTCCTTCTTCTAAAGTTGATTTTAAATCCTTTCCCGAAGCCAGTCTTATTAGAATATCATATGTTATATCAAAACCTTTAGTAGCGTAAAAAGAAGGTAATGCTTTATTTTTTTGCAAGTATTGCTTTCTAAAAATTCTTGAGCTTAAGGAACTCTCATCTACAAAATCGTCACTTACATATGTAAAACCAATTTTAGCTAATTTTCTATTATCAATTTTATCATAAATACCCCCTTTATCAAAAGTAAAAACTTTTACAGAAGTTTCTTCAGGTAGACTAATTAAGCTATTAACGACATCAGAAACGATTACCGTATTATCTGTTGTAATCACTACCCAATTTTTGGTATTTGGTTCTAAAATTTCCAAAAACCTTTCTTTTTCTATATATCCTTCTTTAGGTGATAATATCTTAATTGTTTTCAAGATTGTATCTGATGCAACCGAAGTTAAAGACATCTTTATTAATCTACTTATCTGCAAATTATCAAATTTATCATCACTTACTAAAATGATGTTTCCACCATCAAAATTTTCTTTTATATATCTTTCTAATTCTTCTCTAAAAACTCTTTTATCTGGTGATGTTTTCACAATATTAGAAGATGAAAATTCAGATTGATTTTTAGAATACACGGGGAAAATAACAGGAATATTTACATTTGCTGCCACAGTTTGCACTTCTTCAGAATACAAAGGCCCGATAACCACGTTATGATTATTTAAATCTTTTTCAAATATAATACTACTTATTTTATCTGAATTTCTGCCTTCTGTATCAAAAACATTTAACTGTATATCTATTCCTTTTCCTCTCAAAGAATCGATCGCAACTTCTGCTCCCAAGTAAAAATCTGTTGCAATATTTACCAATGTCGAATTTCTCGTGAAAATTTCTTTCAAACTTAAGGTATCATTGCTGTATTTATCCGTTCTAAAAGGAAGTAATAGAGCTACTTTTAAATCTGTCCCTGGATCAATATAGTCGCTGTAAAAAAATTCATCTGTCACATTTTGAGCTGGAATTTCCTTAATCTTTAAAATCATTCCTACTTTTAATCCCTCTGATAATTCAGGATTTAATAGTAATAATTCTCCTCTTGAAACTTCAAAAGCTTTATTTAGTGCGTAAAAAGTATCTCCTTTTTTAACTTCGTAAACAATAAACTTCTCTTTAAACTCGTCTAAAAGACCTTTTGTATCATTTAGATAAGCACTGTCGGCGATTGAATCTGAAACTACTTGATTGGCAATGCCTTTAAGCTTGCTTTTTAAAATTTTCAGTTTTTTAAGTGGAACAACAATAAAAGAATTAGGCACTAGTTCACCCAAAACATCAGGATTTAGACGAATTAAATCTGGAGTCTTCATCCCTAACTTTTGAGCAATTTTACCCATAGTCTCTCCTTTTTGAACCTTATATTGGATAAATCTCATTTGCTGACCACAAGAAACTGTGAACGTTAAAATAGACAGAAAAATAAAAATTTTTAAATGCTTCATATGTTCTATTCCCATTCTATAGTTGCAGGAGGTTTAGAGCTAATATCATACACAACTCTGTTTACACCTTTTACTTGATTTATTATTTTATTTGATATTTTTTGCAAAAATTTATAAGGCAAATCCACCCAATCTGCCGTCATTCCATCGGTACTTTCCACCGCCCTTAACGCTACTACTTTTTCATAGGTTCTTTCGTCACCCATAACGCCAACAGAATTTACTGGCAATAACATGGCTCCTGCTTGCCAAACTTTATCATACAAACCGTCTTCTTTTAATCCGTTGATAAAAATAGCGTCTACTTCTTGCAAAATACGAACTTTTTCTGAAGTAATATCCCCTAAAATTCTGATTCCTAAACCAGGACCTGGAAAAGGATGACGTCCTAATAATTCAGGATCAATTCCCATAGACGCTCCCACTCTTCTTACCTCATCTTTGAAAATCATTCTTAACGGTTCCACAATTTTTAATTTCATATAATCTGGCAAACCACCCACATTATGATGACTTTTTATCGTTGCTGATGGACCACCATTTACAGAAACGGATTCAATTACATCAGGATAAATTGTACCTTGAGCTAACCATTTTACATCCTCAATGTGATTCGCTTCATCATCAAAAACTTCAATAAACGAATTACCGATTGCTTTTCTTTTCTTTTCTGGATCTTTAATCCCTTCCAGCGCTTTTAAAAAACGTTCAGAAGCATCTACCCCTTTAACGTTCAAACCCATACCTTCGTATTGCGTCAATACGTTTTCAAACTCATTTTTACGCAATAAGCCATTATTCACAAAAATGCAGTACAAATTTTCTCCGATTGCCTTGTTTAATAAAACAGCTGCTACCGTAGAATCTACTCCCCCTGAAAGCCCTAAAACAACTTTATCATTTCCTACTTTTTCTTTAATTGCATCAACAGTGCTTTCTACAAAAGAATCTGGTGTCCAGCTTTGCTCAACTTTAGCAATAGCAACTAAAAAGTTTTCTAATAATTGTTTCCCGTCTTTAGAATGATATACTTCTGGGTGAAACTGAATACCAAAAGTTTCTTCTCCTTCAATTTTATAAGCGGCATTTTCAACATCTGCCGTACTTGCTAATAAAACAGCATTTGTTGGCAAATGTTTAATAGTATCTGAATGACTCATCCAAACTTGGCTGCCTTCAGAAATATTTTTAAAAAAAACTTCATCACTTTTAATAAATGATAAATTTGCTCTGCCATATTCTCTTGTATTGGAAGGGGCTACTTTTCCGCCAGAAAAATGTGCTAAATATTGTGCCCCATAGCAAACTGTTAACAAAGGTTTTTTTCCTCTAATTTCAGATAGATCTGGATGTAAAACCTTTTCTCCTCTTACAGAATTTGGACTTCCTGATAAGATAACTGCTTTAAAGCTAACAAGATTTTCTGGGATTTTGTTATAAGGGTGAATTTCGCAATAAATATTTAATTCTCTTACTCTTCTTGCTATTAATTGCGTGTATTGAGAACCAAAATCTAAAATAAGTACATTGTGTTGTTGCATGCGCAAAAATAGTATTTCAGATTAAATTTTTAACCCTGAAATTTATATTTTTTTGATAAATTAGAATTCGTAGAAATAAAAGAGAATTCGTTTAGAGTGTATCGTTTAAAAATTCAGAAACTAGTACCTTAATAATCCAAGTATATCTTCACATGTACACTGTTTACTCAAAAAAAATTAAAATATCGTCAACCAACTCAAACAAAAATTATTAATTTAAATTGGTCTTTAAATTAGTTAAATGAAGCTGAATAGTTCAGCTTTAAGCCCTGAACCTAAAACCTGTAAACAATTGCATTGATATTCATTCCTGCACCAACAGAGGCCAAAATAATAACATCTCCTTTGTGTACTTCTTGATTTTCAATTTTTCCTTTTAAAACCAAATCTAATAGAGTCGGTACTGTGGCTACAGAACTATTTCCTAATTTATGAATACTCATCGGCATAATTCCTTCGGGAACTGGTTTTTTAAACAATCTATAAAACCGTTTAATAATGGCTTCATCCATTTTTTCATTTGCTTGGTGAATAAAAATTTTCTTTACATCCTCAACCTGAAGTCCACTTTTATCCAATGCCAACTTCATAGCTGTCGGAACATTTGTAATTGCAAACTCATAAATTTTGCGTCCAAACATTTTTATATAACGTATATTTTGATCTTTATCTTTATTAAATGAAGCTCCATAATACAAGTAATATGCTTCTTCTTTTGCAAACGTTTGAGATGCGTGACTTAAAATCCCTGAATCTTGTTGATCAGTTTTTTCTACAATACAAGCACCTGCACCATCGCTATAAATCATGGAATCACGATCGTGCTTATCGACGACTCTTGAGAGTGTTTCTGCCCCAATAATTAAACATTTATTTGCGATTCCTGCCTTTATAAAAGCTTGTGCTTGTATCACACCTTGAATCCAACCTGGGCATCCAAATAAAATATCATACGCTACACAATTAGGGTTTTCAATTCCCAACCTATATTTAACCCTTGTAGCTAAACTAGGCAACATATCTCCTTGAATTGTACCCTGTTTGATATCTCCAAAATTATGTGCAAGAATGATGTAATCAATTTTTTCCTTATCAATTTTGGCATCTTCAATTGCTCTTTCTGATGCAAAAAACGCTAAATCTGATGCAGTATATTCTGCGATTGCATATCGTCTTTCTTGTATTCCTGTAATTGCTTTGAATTTTTCAATAATTACATCATTCGTCGAAGAAAAAGTAGAACCGTCAGAGTTTAACAATTCTTCTTCTAAAAACGCAGCATTATCTTTTATTAAAGAGGGAATAAAAGTTCCTGTACCTGTAATTTTTGATGAGATCATTTCCAATGTTTTATTCTATTGATTTTTTTAAAAATACAATTAATAATTCGAAAAAGGATTTTTAAAAAGGTGATAAAAACGAAACTCAAAAAACACTATATGTTGGTTTATTTTTGATGTAAATTAATTTTTAGCTGCATAATTGTGGCAATAGATTGGGCCATAGCTATCATTCTTGCACAATTTACTCCTTTAAAAAAAGTTTCAATTGTTGTGCAAAAATACGATATCCAAATGGTAAAATCCTCTTTTTAAAAAGCGACAAAAGTATTTTTATACAGGTGCTTCTGCATCCCATTATTTTGGTAACGGTTGCTAATAAACAAAATATCATTTCAAAAATCTGTACTAATTTCTCATGATGTTCCAACTGATTTTATTCAAAAATTTATTCAAAAAAAGGAACCATTTTTTTATCCATCAACAAGAGATTACAAAACTTTATGACGCTTAATTTACTTTCTTTCCTTGAGTATATATCTAGATTCAATACACTGTTTTTAGATACCTAAAAGGCTTTGATATTTAATAAAGCTCCACGCGAGTCCCGTTCCTGTAAAAGACTAGTTGCTGTGTTTAAGCACTTAAGTTAATAAATCACAGATAGAAATTCCGTGATAACTTTAGTAAATAGGCTAAAACAAAGCAATTAATTTTGTTCGTTGTTCGTTGTTCGTTGTTCGTTGTTCGTTGTTTGTTGTTCGTTGTTTGTTGTTCGATGTTCTTTGTTTGGTGTTCGCTATTGGTTGGCAGTAATTTTTTAGTCTGTCGATTGGATAACTGTTATTCCGTCAAAATAATTTCCTGCTTGAAGTCCAACAGTAAGTATTCTTTGAGAGCCGGTGGTATTTTTGAATAATTTGATCGCTATTTCTTTTCCGTTTTTCCTTTCCAAAATAAACTCTGATTCGGTAACCGTAAAATTATTAGCGGTAGTATCGACATTACTTAAATCGAACGTTTGACCGTCTTTGAAAAATATTTTTGAAATCCACCACGAATCTCCCCTCGTTTTAATAATTGCCGAGTTTTCAAGTGAATCAAACTGCAATTCTTTTTGTGATAGTTTTATATTGTCGTCCCAGTCTCCACCCTTACTACCTGAACAAGAAATATTTAATATTATTAATAAAATTAAAATGATATTCTTTTTAATTGTTGTTGATTTAAAATTATATTTTCTGGATGGCGGATCTAAGAAAAGGTTGCATCAAATTAATGCCAACAGGAGTGGATCAATAGACCTTTTTAAAGATTTACAATAAGATTCTTTTCCAGTCTTCGTTCAGAATGATACTAAAACTTACAAATAAGAACTATCAAAAGAAAAAGGAAGTAGAGAATCTAAAGATGCTGTTTTTATAATTTCCCCAACTTCTCCCATAAACAAGACTGGAAAAGGTTGTTTTTGTTTAATTTCATACTCGGATAAAGATTGTCTGCAAGCTCCGCAAGGTCCTATAGGTTTATCAACTTTACTAATAGATGAACTTGCAGAAATAGCTAATTGTAAGATTTTTACATTCGGAAAATCTGAACCTGCTTTCCAAATGGCAACTCTTTCTGCGCACATTCCTGAAGGGTACGCCGCATTCTCTTGATTATTTCCAGTAACTATTTCATTATTTTCTAACAACAAAGCTGCACCAACACTAAATTTAGAATATGGAGCATAGGCTTTTTTTCTAGCCTCTATAGCCTTATCCATCAATGTTCTGTCTTCAAAAGAAAGCTCTGTTATATCATTAAAAACAGCAGCTGATATCGATATTTTAATTTTTCTCATAAATGGAATCGTCAAAAAAAGCAGCCTTTTTACGACTGCTTTATTTTTTTATAAATCTACTAAAAATTTATCACTTTTAATAATTATCATAAATTTCTCCTAAATCAAATGATATAGAAAAACGAAGTGAATTTTCTAAAGGATTATTTACATCAGAAGAATTTATTAAATAAGATAAATCTATATTTAAGGCATTGGTTTTAAAACCAGCTCCTAAAGTAAAATATTGTCTATTTCCTTTGTCTACACTTTCATGAAAATACCCTCCTCTTAAAGCAAAGGCATTGTTGTATAAGTATTCTGCACCCAAAGCGTAGGTTACCTCGCTTAACTCTTCGCTAAAACCTCCTGGAGCATCACCAAAAGAACCAAGAATACCCTGAATCCAACCAGTATCTTGATCAGAACCGTCAGGTTGTGGAGTTGGAACTAATAATTTTGTGAATTCAACATTCGTTGAAATGATATTATAATCATCTAAAATAAAATCAAAACCACCTCCAAATTTTAAATTGGTTGGGATAAAATTTTCTTCACCTGGCGTATAAGAAACTTTTGGACCGATGTTAGAAATGTTAAAACCAACTCTATAACGTCCATTAAAATTACCGTAGTTTTCTTCAAAAGATTGGTAATATCCTGATACATCTACAGCAAAAGAATTAATTGGCTGCAACGTGTTACCAGCAGTGCCATTAAACGCCAAATTTGAACGAATATATTTTAAGGAAACTCCCATAGAAAAAGTTTCACTTAACTTTAATGCATAAGAGCCTGTTGCCACAAATTCGTTTGGGTTTATTGTTCCGTTTGGAGTTCCTTGATTGTCTGTTAAATCTATTTGACCTAAAGAAAAGTATTTAAAATCTGCTCCCCAAGCTGCGTTTTCGCTAAATCTATTGATATAAGAACCACTTCCTACAAAAATATCATCGGTTAAATTACGTAACCAAGGAGAATAAGTGATCCCTGTTTTTATTTGTCTATCACTAAACGCAATTTTTGCCGGATTGTGAAATAGTGAAAAACCATCTGCAGAAGTTGCAACACCCATATCTCCCATACCTCCTGCCCTAGCATCTGGAACAATTAGTAAAAAAGGAGTAGCTGTTGTAATACCTCCTGTCTGTTGTGTATCCGTCTGTGCATTTATTTTGAAACTTACTAAAGTAAAAAGTGCAATCCAAAAACCTATTTTCTTCATTTTTTTTTATTCTTATTAATTGTACAAATATGCACTTTTTATTGAAGTATTACTAATTTTTCGTACTTCTCTGATGCAAGATTATTTGTTATTGATGTTACTTTAAGTTTATAAACATAAACTCCCTTACCTATTTTATTGCCAAAATCGTCTAAACCATTCCATGTGATATTTCTTGATAAATTACCCGCAGTCTGTATATTTCTATTAATGGTTTTTACTAATTTACCAGAAACTGTAAATACCTGAACCTGCACCTCTAAGGGCTCATTAGGTTTGTTATGATTAAACCAAAATTCTGTGTAGTTTACGAAAGGATTTGGATAGTTTAGTACATTTTCTAAATTTAAAATAGCGTCGCTAACAACCACAAAGTTTAACGTAGTTTCTGAAGAGTTATTGTAAGTGTCCCAAGCTTTTATTTCTAAGGTATGTGGCCCAACTTCTAGATCTCGTAGTCTATAAGTTACTTTACCATTGGTAAAATCGTTTAATTCTGTTTGATAAAAATCATTTAATACAATTGGGTTCGAAGTATCTCCATCTAAAATACCCACAATATCATGGTCTACAGCTGTTATAGAAGTATTAATTCCACTCATATCTGCTAGTAAAACAATTAAATTTGGCGATGTATTTGTGTTGCCACCATCTACAAAAGATTCATCATTCATAAATAGTTGTATTTCTGGACCTACAGTATCTTCTGGCGCATTTTCGTTAATTCCGCCCACAACCACATCAAAATTATACCCAGCTTTATCCGTTTCTCCATTTTGCGCATAAAAACTTAATTTTCCTTTTCCGAAAGCAATCTTGATATCTTTTGGCACAATAAAATCAAAACTAAATTGTCCATTTTCTACAGTAGATTTACCTCTGAACAATTTACTATCTTGCGCATCAAAGGGCATGATAACACCAAAACCATCATTATCTAGCGTGTTTTTATCAATTAATTTATCGAAAACTGTGGTAGAAAGTGTGCCATTAAAATTGGTTAAAACAGTGTTTGAATCATCCGTAATAACACCTTCAAACTTTACTTTTGATAATGCTTTAATAGTATCTAATGATTGTGCAACATCAACATCGTTCATTTTTGTAATCCGCACATTTGGTTTCGGAATTGCCAATTTCATAGCAGGATCTCCAAATGAATAAATAAAGAATTTTTGCGTACTTGAAAATTTATTTTTCGTCTCTTTTAAAGCTTCGGCAATTGTAAAATCTTCTTTATTAAACGCCAAGAGAATTCTAATTAATTGCTCGTTAAAACGCTGCCCTGTTGAAATAAAAACTTCTCTTGTTGTAGTAATCATATTAGCAGCACCGCCTATTTTATTTTTAAACGTGAGTTCACCTGCAGTAATTCTATTTGGATTATCAAATCTTGAAAAATCGCAAGTAACTGTTATTAGCAGAGGTAACGTATTCGGATTATTAAAAGATTGTATTTGCGGTACATCTAAAATCCTTTCAGATGCAAAACCATCTTCTCCTCCGTGACCAAAGTAATCAAAGACTAAAGTACCTTTTTCAATAGCGTTTGTAATGGCTTTATTTACTTCTGGATATCGTTCCCCTCCAGAAGAATTCTGTTGGACAAAAGCATCAACATAAATTTTATTTACGTTAAAAACAGGTTTGTTGTTTTTAATTTCATCCGCTATAGATTCCACTCCTTGCTGGATAACCCCTTCCCCAACAACATCAATATCATCTGCTGATAAGGTAATTGTGTTTCTCCAATCTCCTATTGCCTCCTTGCTGTAATAGGACAAAATTTTATCCACAACATTGGTAGCTTCAGAAATTGTAGAAACCGGAATTCTACTGGAAACTACATCAATTGTATGCGCAGTTGACATGGTGCCTTCGTTTTCTTCTAACATCACGAAAAAATCATCCGTAACCCAGGAATTAGCCAAATTAAAACTATTCGTAGCTAATTTTACAGGAACAATATTATTATTTCCTTGAATTCTGTCTTTATAATCGTAAGAAGCATCGCCAAAAAAACAAACATATTGTAGCTTCGTTTCTGCGGATGAGTTTGTTGTGTAAATATGTTTTAAAAAATCTCGAATACCAGTTATGTCTTTAGAACCTGAAGAAAATTCATTATAAATTTCCTCTAACAAAACAACCCTTGTTGTTAAATTAGAATTTATTTGATGATAATCTGCTAATCTTTGTGCTTGGTCAGAAAGTTCTGAATTTGTAATCACTAAATAATTCACGTCTTTTAAAGCATGTAAATTCTGATTTCGAATTTTTGAATTTTGAACGGTTTCTGGTTTGTAAAAATCCGCGTCATTTAAAATAATGTATTCTTTTAATCGACCTCCAATATCTTTAAAAGTAAAATTATTTGTAGTTTCTTGATTTGTTATTGATTGTGGAGAAATATGATTTGTAATATCCCAAACCTGAAAAGCAGTATTTCCATTTTCTATTTGATATTCAATAACGTCTGTTGAATTTGCTTGTTCAAAACTCCGAAATGAAAATTGCAAATCACCAAACTTTAACTGTTTTTTTCCTACAATCTCTATAAAATCTAAAAATGCATTTGCGGAAGGATTGCCATTGTTGTTATAGGTAATAGAAATGTCAATTTTTTCTGAACTATTCATAATGTCAGCATTTCTTTCTAACGCAAAAGCTTTGGTTAAAGAACTCGGGTTTACAGCTGGAAAATTAATAGAATAAATATCTTGTTCATTCACTTTTACCACCATAGAAGATGAAACGACAGAATTGGAAACCCCTCTTATCCTAACATTTATATTTTGATTCACAACTGCATTCGGAAAAGGAATTATAAAATTTTGTTTATTTTCTATATTAAAATCTGAATTAAAAAACCATTGAGTTCCTGCTGCTAAAATATTTTTCTCTTCTTTTTCATGAAAAATATAGTCATCAAAAACAGTTATTTGAGCTATTGGGTTTCCTGTAATAATTGGTTTTTGTTGAATTCTTTTTCCATCAGCATTATTAACCGTAACAAAATAATAGGCTTTATCCGAATAAATATTTTGCCTGTGTTTTGCTGAATTTCTGGTGGCATCCAATTCCCAATCATGAGGACCTTTTGCATAAAAGAGTATAAAATCATTGCCATCAAAAGAACCATCATTTTCGCCTTCTATGTAAATAGCATTTTCTTGCAAATCATCGTATCTAAAATCGCTATTTAATTCGGGTAACAATTGCCCTCCATTTCCATAAATATGAATTTTTTTTGGATTCAAACCATTTGTTGAAACTCCTATTTGTTGCAATAAGCTTCTATCAATTTTAAATACCCCAGTTGTATCTACAGAAAATTGATACCAATCTCCAGACGATAATACAGAACTATTTTCTTGAGCCATATTGATCTGTAAAAAAAATCCAAATAAAATAAGTAAAAGCTGTTTTTTCATATATATATTCAAATAACGCAAATAATTTTTAGATATTTTACGATAATCAAAGATAAATTATACTAAAGTAAAAATGACATCGTTTATTAATTTATGTACAAAAAATGATGCATTAAAACTTGATGTTTTACTTGTAAGAAAATATATTTATTGTAAATTGCATCCATATATACAAACCCTATCAATTTTAAATTAGGAAATGAAAAACATATTTAAAGTAACTTTAGTAGCCTTAATAATGCTGCTATTAGCGAACTGTAATAGATCAAATAAAAATAATTCTACCTTAACGGGTTTGTCTTTTAACGATCCTAAAAACGGTAATTATATTAGAAGTAATTCTTTTGATGGCCAAAAACCACCTTTAGGGATGGTTGGTGTTGAAGGAGGCTCTTTCACAATGGGTCAAGTTCAAGACGATGTGATGTTTGATTGGAACACCACTCCAAAAAAACTTCATGTTCGTTCTTTTTATATGGATGAAGCGGAAGTTTCAAATTCTGAGTATTTTTTATATGTGCAGTATACAAAAGATGTTTTCTCTCCATCAAAAAAAGAATATAAACATATTTACACTTCTGTCTTACCTGATACTCTAGTTTGGAGAAAAAGTTTAGGAAATACCGATATTTTAACAGAAAATTATCTTCGTCATCCAGCTTATGCAGATTACCCTGTTGTTGGTGTTAGTTGGTTGCAAGCAAATGAATACTGTAAATGGCGCACAAACGCTGTAAACTTAAAAACATTAATTGATAAAGGACACATTAAAAACATATTTGAAATAGATTCTATAAGACCTTTTTTTGATACTGATGTCTTTTTATTAGATGCTTCAAAATTATTTGAAGGAGATTCTACTGTTTACAAAAAAGGAGTTGGAAGAACTATTAGAACAAAAGGAGCTCCTAGGCAAGCTAGAGGAGCATTTCAAGGAAGAAAAATCACAAGCGCCGATGGTATTTTAACACAACGTTTTAGACTACCGACAGAGGCAGAATGGGAATTTGCAGCAAAAGCCAATATTGAAAATAGAGAATACAATAATATTAGAGGCCGAAAAAAATATGCTTGGGATGGTAAATATTCAAGAGCAAAAGGTAAAAAAAATAGAGGAGATCAATTAGCGAATTTTAAGCAAGGTAAGGGAGCGTATAGTGGTTTATCTGGTTGGAGTTCAGATGGTGCTGATATACCTAACAAAATAAAATCTTATCCTCCAAACGGTTTTGGCTTATATGATATGTCTGGAAATGTAGCAGAATGGGTTGCTGATGTTTATAGACCTATAATAAATGCTGAAGCAAACGATTTCAACTATTTTAGAGGGAATATCTTTACAAAGAAGATGATTGATAAAGACGGTAATGTAGTTATTGCTGCTTCCGATGAACAATCTTTCATAGAGTACGATACCTTACCTGACGGTAAAATTATACCAAAACAATTACCGAACACTATAAGATATATACCTATAACAAAAGATGATGCCGCTTTAAGAAGAAATTTTAAAGTTGCAGATAATTCGAATATCAATGATGGAGATATAAACTCTTCTCGTTTTTATACAGATGAAGAAGATCAATTTCGAGCTAGAGCTAGCATGTATAATTCTCCTAAACCGCCTGCTAGAGAAATAGATCCTGAAACTGGTAAAGAGTCTGTAGTGATTGATAATAAAAAAAGAACAACTTTAATTAGCAACAAAACAAGGGTTTATAAAGGTGGTTCTTGGTCAGATAGAGAATACTGGTTAGACCCAGCGCAAAGAAGGTATTTACCAGAATATATGGCAACTAATTTTATCGGGTTTAGATGTGTTTCTGATAAAGTTGGCCCAATGAATACAGGAAAAAGGTCTGCTAGAAATCCTACTAGATAATATGATATTTTTTTAAAATAAAGCCTCATTGTTTCTAAATAATGGGGCTTTTTTATATACAAGAAATGAAAATCGCTACTCTTTACAAACTTTATACCAAGTTTTTTTTCATAGATATTGATACCAGAAACATCAGACAAAACACCTTATTTTTTGCTTTAAAAGGCGCTAACTTTAACGGCAATGAATTTGCAGAAAAAGCTATAAAACTGGGTGCTTATTATGCTGTTGTAGATGAAGAGAAATATAAAACTCATGAAAACATTATTCTTGTTGATGATGTTTTAAAAACTTTGCAACAATTAGCACACCATCATAGAAAGAAACTAAATATCCCAATTATTGGGTTAACCGGCAGTAATGGCAAAACCACTACAAAAGAATTAATACAACTTATTTTAAGTAAAAAATATAAAACCATCGCCACCAAAGGAAATTTAAATAATCATATTGGTGTGCCACTTACACTGCTCTCTATGACACCTGAACATGAGTTAGGAGTTATTGAAATGGGCGCTAATCATCAAAAAGAAATTGAATTTTTATGTACTATCTGTGAACCTGACTTTGGTTATATCACCAATTTTGGTAAAGCACATTTAGAGGGTTTTAGGGGGTTTAAGGGTGTTATAAAAGGAAAAAGTGAATTATACACTTTTTTAAAAGAAAACAACAAAATTGCATTTGTAAATACTATCGACCTAATTCAAGTTGAAAAAGCAAAAGATATTAAATCGATTTATTTTAATGTTGATGATTTACAATTTTTGGAAGTAAATCCTTTTGTGAGATTAACATATAAAAACACAAATATACAAAGTAATTTAATTGGCACTTATAATTACGCCAACATTGAAGCGGCCATTACTATTGGTGAGTATTTTAAAGTATCTAAAAAAGCTATTAAAGAAGCTATTGAAAGTTATACTCCCACCAATAATCGTTCTCAAATTATAAAAACTAAAAAGAATACACTTATTTTAGATGCTTACAATGCAAATCCATCTAGCATGAGCGCTGCTTTAGAAAATTTTGCTACGCTAGCAGCTAAACATAAAGTAATTATTTTAGGTGATATGTTTGAAATTGGTAAGGATAGCTTAGAAGAGCATCAAAAAATTGTAAACCTTGCCAATTCTTTAGATTTTAAGTATCAATATTTTGTCGGTGAAAATTTTTATCAGACGAACACAGCAAGGACTCAATTTAAAACCTATGAAGATTTAGAGGAGTACCTAAAAGAGCATCCTTTAATACACCAAACAGTATTAGTAAAAGGCTCCAGAGGAATGCGTTTAGAAAGAGTTGTCCCTTTTATGAAGTAATATTATTTCTATGATATTCTAATAAATTATCAATAGGTCTTTGAATTACATCAGTGACTTTTAAATTATTCTTTTTTGCTATTTTTTCTAAAATATCTCTGAAGTAAAAAGCAATTGAGCCAATAAAGTATAATGGAGTTTCTGCTGTTTTGTCAAAAGGTAAAACTCTGTATTTAAAAAATTCTTGAAAACCTCTTCTTATAATTCTCTTAATATATTTTTCTTCTTTAAATTCAAACATAAATTTTGCAAAAGAAGCCAAATACATATTAGGATTCGATGTTCTGTATAAATTTTGCTTAATATAATCAGCATCTAAATTGAATTCTTCCTCAAACTTTTCTGCAATTCCTTTGGGCATTTTCTCGTAATAGTATTCTCTGATTAAGAGCTTACCAAAATAATTACCGCTTGCCTCGTCCATCAAAACATAGCCTAATGAAGCCGTTTTCATATGCAAGTTTTCTCCGTCCCAATAGCAACTATTAGAACCAGTTCCTAAAATACAGACAATTGCTGGCTCTGATCCAGAAGCAGCATAAACTGCGGCTAGCATATCTTCAGCAACATGAACTTTGGCATTGATAAAGATTGCTTGCAACACATCTTCGAGAATTTTTGATGGTTTCGCAGTACCACAACCTGCACCATAAAAATAAATTTCAGTGACTTCATCTTTCACATTGATGAGTTGAAACATATGTACAATTCTATCGTTCAATTCCTCTTCTGCAACAACTGCAGGGTTTAACCCTAAAGTTCTTACTCTAAAAGCTTCGCTTTTATCACTATTTAAAGCAATCCAATCTGCTTTGGTAGATCCTCCGTCTGCAATTAAAATCATAAGTACTATTTTAGAATCCAAATATATTGTAAGAAAACAGGGTACACAACTATATTCTAAACTTCAATCGTTTTCGTTGGTTATTATACTTGAAAAAAATATATTTTGAGGAGCACAGTAAGGTTTTTGAAATCTAAATTGAAATTAAAAAGGAAGTGAACCCAGTGAATATAAAAGAACATGTTTGAATATGTTAGGAGAAATATTATGAATACGTTTTTGGCTTTAAGAAATATTGGAAGTTTAAATACCACTAATAATGAATACCACGGTTCCTAAATATGCATATTCATTTTTAGTAAATTTTAATACTCATCAGCGCAAAAATGCTTTAGAGGATTTCTTGCTGCCGAAGACCAGCGTTATTTTAAAGCTATAAGTAAGAATACTATTCTCTTAAACCCAACTGAATTAATTTTTTTTTGTGCCAGTTTTTATCAGTTACTTTTCTAAAAAGCCAAACTCTGTAGTCTTTTCGAAGCAAAGATTTATAGAAAAGAGTCAATATCGATTTTATAAATAGATAGCTCTTAATTCTATTATGCCGTTTCTTTGTTTTTTTATAGTCCGTAAACTGACTTTTAAAAACGCTCAAATAAACCATTGTTTTTACTGTTTGTTGATATTCTAAACTATCTAACTCATTAAAGACCTCGTTACAAGTTGCCAAAAAACAGTTTAAGGGATGGGTTAGTTTATCTAAACTATTAATTGCATTTTTTGAGTTCGTTCTTTTTGAAAGGAGAAAAACATCATAAGCATTCCTTAAAGCAATCCTTTTATAATAAAACCCATTATCGTTTATTTGGCTTGAAATGATCGATAAATTTAACTTATTTGCATAGCTCAAAACTCTAACACCATTGATTACTTGGCTATCTTTTTCTATAAAACTATAATTAAATTCCTTCAAAAATTTATCCACTAAAAGCTCTTGATGAACCTCTATAGCTGCAATATTATATACTTTTTTAAGCCTTCTGTAATGTCTGTGAGCAGGAGCATGATATTTGTGATTTCTTACTTCAGAATATGCATTGTCTCTTAAAACTGTGATCGCTTTTGGATAATCTTCTTTTGAGAAAATAAAATCAATATCGCCTAGCATCCGCTCGGCTAAATCCTCATATAAGCCAGCTAACAAGTTCCCTGTTCCTTTTAAAAATATTGGTGTAATGTTATGAACTAATAAAAGGGTGTTCAGTTCTTTTGCTTGTGTGACTATTTGTTGATTTCTATCCCGGTTTAAACTAGTAATGCACTCCATATAGGCTGACAAATCTTGGGGCAAATAATGCAAGAAGTCTGCACGCTTTAAATTACAATACAATGCTGGTAGCACATAATGCCCAGTACTTATTTTTACAACAGCCTCCCAATCTATTGTAGCTGTCTTTAGCTGTTTTTCTATTGCCTGCTTATTCTTATTTTCCAAGGAAATAGTTAAGCAAGCAGCAACAAAATAAAGTGTTTCTTTATAATTCATCTATAATTTAAATGCTCTGAAAGCTAATTTATAGAAAATTCCACAATTATTTGGCAGAACCTAGCTCTTTGTTAAACAAACCTTGACCATTAATTACTTTGAATTTGTGATCCTTAAGAAAATCTGATGATACTAAGAACATATTAAACTCTTTAAGTTTCCGATGGTATTCTTTTGGTTATTTGCTGTATTGAATCTATAAAGTAAAAAGCAATGAAACCAACGAAGCCTAAAATGGTTTTTGCTGTTTTTAAAAAAATAAAACGCTC
>TARA_B110000238_G_scaffold65236_1_pt1 | contig 21099 bp, 17 predicted proteins | sample TARA_B110000238 | Tara Oceans TARA_B110000238 (sample SAMEA4397569) | marine metagenome | biome: Polar Biome; feature: [SRF] surface water layer (ENVO:00010504); material: water (ENVO:00002006), including particulate matter (ENVO:01000060) such as... | depth 5 m | reverse complement strand
AACTAATAAAGATATTAATGATGTACTATAAACAACTCGGTTATTTTTTTCTCTTTGAGAGAACCTAAAAAAGGCTGTTTCAATTCCATAAGTTAAAATAACAACAAGAAAAGCAACATAAGCATAAAGCTCTGTAACAACACCATATTCTTCAGGAAGAAAAAACCGAGTATAAAGAGGAACTAATAAATAATTTAATAACCTACCTACGACGCTACTTAGTCCATAAATAGCTGTTTGCTTCAATAATTTTTTTAAAGGATTCAATTAAAATTAGGTTTTCTTTTTTCCATAAAAGCACTCACTCCTTCATTAAAATCTGGAGAATCAAAACATTCCCCAAATAATTTAATTTCTGAAGTATTACCATCAATATTATATTTAAAACCACTATTTATAGATTTTATTGCCTTACCAATAGCTACTGGAGAATTTCGTTTAATTTTTATTGCTAGTTTTTCACAAAAACCTAGAAGATTAACCTGATCACAGATATGGTTAACTAAACCAATATCAACAGCATTTTGAGCCGTAATCATTCGAGTAGTTAATATCATCTCCATAGCCCTACCTTTACCTATTAAGTTGGCGAGTCTTTGTGTTCCTCCGTAGCCAGGGATAACCCCTAAAGAGACTTCAGGAAGCCCCATTTTAGCATTATCTGATGCAACTCTAATGTGACAAGCCATGGCTAACTCCAAGCCTCCTCCTAAAGCAAATCCATTAATAGCAGCAATAAAAGGTTTTTTTGATTGTTCAATAAAGTCAAATAACTGATGGCCTTTTTTAGACATATCCTCAGCCAATTTAGATTTATAATTTGAAAACTCTTTTATATCAGCTCCAGCGATAAAAGCTTTATTATCAGAGCCAGTGATAATGATACATTTTACATTATTGTTCTTTTCAATTAAAGTAACGGCTTCTTTAAGCTCAGAAATAGTCTTAATATTTAAGGCGTTTAATTTTTTAGGTCTATTAATAGTTAAATAGCAGATACCATCTTTTACTTCGCATAAAATATTTTCAAAATTCATGTTATATCTTTTTTACAAATATAGAAGAATAGAAATATTTGACTTAATAAGTAACTTTAAATCTTAAAAGAATGAGGTATCTTGAAATAAGGATTAACCGTTGAGCGCTTCAGCTCCACCTACTATCTCTAAAATTTCAGCGGTAATGGCAGCTTGACGAGCTTTATTATAAGTTAGGGTTAGTTCCTTTTTTAAATCTCCAGCATTATCTGTAGCCTTATGCATCGCCGTCATCCTTGCGCCATGTTCAGATGCATGAGAGTCTAAAACTGCTTTAAAAAGCTGTGTTTTAAGTGATTTGGGAATTAATTCACTAACAATTTCTTTTTTACCCGGTTCAAAAATATAATCTCCAATAGAGCTTTCTGAACCTTCAGTATTTTCTACAGGTAAATAGTTTTCATTCATAACAATCTGAGTAGCAGCATTTTTAAACTGATTGTATACTAATATAACTTTATCAAATTTTCCGCTATTGAAATAATCCATAATATTAATAGCTATTTCTGAAATAGATTCATAATTTAAATTTGTGAAAACATCATCATGAGAACTAATCAAATTAAAATCATTTTTTCTAAAAAAATCCGTTGATTTTTTTCCAATAGATAAAAAGTGGACCTTACAATCTTTAAATTTATTTTGAGATAGACTAGATGCTTTTTTAATAACATTAGCATTAAAACCTCCACATAATCCTCTATTTGAAGTTACGGTTACAATCAAAACCTTTTTAATCTCTCTCTTTTCTGAAAAACCCCCTTGATCTGAAGAATCAAGGCTAGAAGATAAATTAACAAGTAGTTCTGTTAATTTATTAGCATAAGGTCTCATTTGAGTAATAGCATCTTGAGCTCTTTTTAGTTTAGCTGCAGAAACCATTTTCATTGCAGAAGTAATCTGCATGGTAGATCCAATTGAGGTAATTCTAGATTTTATTTCTTTTAAATTAGCCATAACTATTTTTTAAGCAGCATATTTAGTTGATAAATCTGCTGCAACTTTTTTTAATATTGATGTAATCTCATCTGTCAATTTACCATTAGCTAAATCATCTAAAACATTCTGATGCTTATTATGTAAATACGAAATATATTCAGCCTCAAAAGTTTTAATTTTATTAACAGGAACATCCATTAACAAACCATTTGTACCACAAAATATAATAGCAGCTTGTTCTTCAACTCTTAAAGGTGAATATTGACCTTGTTTTAAAATTTCAACATTTCTTTTTCCTTTCTCAATTACCGCGCTTGTTGCAGCGTCTAAATCAGAACCAAACTTAGCAAATGCTTCGAGCTCTCTATATTGAGCTTGATCAAGTTTAAGTGTTCCTGAAATTTTCTTCATAGACTTAATTTGTGCAGAACCTCCAACTCTTGAAACTGAAATCCCAACGTTAATTGCAGGTCTAACTCCAGATAAAAATAGATTTGATTCAAGAAAAATTTGACCATCAGTAATGGATATAACATTTGTTGGAATGTATGCAGAAACATCCCCTGCTTGAGTTTCAATAATAGGAAGAGCAGTAAGCGAACCACCCCCTTTCACTTTTCCTTGTAAACAATCTGGTAAATCATTCATTTGGGCAGCAATTTTATCATCATTAATTATTTTAGCTGCTCTTTCAAGTAATCTTGAATGTAAATAAAACACATCTCCAGGGTACGCCTCTCTTCCGGGAGGCCTTCTTAATAATAAAGAAACCTCTCTATAAGCAACAGCTTGCTTAGATAAATCATCGAAAACTATTAGAGCTGGTCTTCCTGTATCTCTAAAATACTCTCCAATAGCAGCTCCAACTAAAGGTGCGTAAAACTGTAAAGGAGCAGGATCAGCTGCATTCGCAGAAACGATAACGGTATAGTCTAGTGCACCAGCATCTTCAAGTGTTTTAGCTAAAGATGCAATTGTAGATGATTTTTGACCTATCGCAACGTAAATACAAAAAACAGGTTCACCTTTATCGTAGAATTCTTTTTGATTAATAATTGTATCTATAACAACAGCTGTTTTTCCAGTTTGACGGTCACCAATTATTAGTTCTCTTTGACCTCTTCCAATAGGAATCATAGCGTCCACAGCTTTAATTCCAGTTTGTAAAGGCTCAGTTACAGGTTGTCTATAAATAACTCCAGGTGCTTTTCTTTCTACGGGCATTTCAAAAGTTTCACCTTTGATTGGGCCCTTACCATCAATTGGGATACCAACACCGTCGACAACTCTACCCAGCATACCTTCACCAACATTTACAGAGGCAATTTTATTTGTTCTTTTGACAGTATCTCCTTCTTTAATTCCTTTAGAAGGACCAAGAAGAACAGCTCCAACATTATCTTCCTCAAGATTAAGAACAATTGCCTGAAGGCCATTTTCAAATTCTATGAGCTCACCGGATTGCGCATTAGTTAAGCCATAAATTCTTGCAATTCCATCCCCAACTTGCAAAACAGTACCTACCTCCTCAAGTTCTGCTTCTGATTTAAAGCCTGATAATTGCTGTCTTAATATTGCTGATACCTCAGCTGGTTTTACATCTGCCATAATATTTATTTTTAAAAATCCTGTAAATACAGGTTTTTGTTAAAAGTTTGTTTTAAATTTTTAATTTTTGTAGAAACACTAGCATCAAGCTGCTTATCACCTATTGATATAATAGCTCCTCCAATAATTTTTTCATTAATTACTTCGTTAAGCTCAACATTTTGAGTAGCGTGAGCTTTTATAAATTGTATCACATCACTCTTAAGATCTTTATCAAGAGCAATTGCGGTTGTAATTGTTGCTTGTGTTATGTTTTTCTCTTCTTTATATAAAGTTAAAATATCAGAAGATATATTAAAAAGAAGTGACTCTCTTCTTTTTTTTGTAACCAAAGAAATAAAGGCCATTGATAATTGCGAAATTTTATCAGAAAATATTTCTTCAAATATTTTTAATTTTAAATCTGTTTTAACAATTGGACTTTTTAACAATAAGGAAAACTCTTTAGATTGAGAACATAAGTTTTTTATATACAACATATCAGAATATACGTCCTCAATTTTATTCATCTCCTTAGACAAGGAGAGAATAGATTTAGCATACCTTAAAGTAACCTTTGATTTTCTCATTAGTTATATATTTTCTTTTAAGGCTTGATTAATTAATTCTTTATGTTTAGTAGGGTTAGAAAGTTCAGAAGAAATCACTTTTTCAGCCATTTCAATTGAAAGAACTGCAACCTGATTTTTTAATTCAGTAAGTGCTTTCATTTTTTCGTTTGATATTTGTATTTTAGCAGTAGAAATAATTTTATCAGCCTCAACACTAGCAATATCTTTTGCTTCAGAAATTATTTTATTTTTCATTTCTCTTGCTTCTTTTAGTAAAGAGTCTCTATCATTTTTTGCTTGAGTGATTATCAGTTCATTATTCGCTGATAGTTCGGCAATCTCGTCGCGAGCTTTTTCTGCTGCTAGCAAGGAATTAGTAATACTTTCATTACGCTTATCAACAGCTAAAAGAATAGGCTTCCAAGCAAATTTTTTCAAAATTAAAATAAGCAGAATAAAAATAATGCAAGTCCAGAACATTAATCCTACTGCGGGGGTGACAAGAGACATTGGATCCATATTGTTGTTTTTTAAATAAACTTCTGTAGCCAACCGCTACAGAAGTTTAAAATTTTTAAAAGTTAAAAAAGTTGTTTTATCCTTGTAATAAAGCAACTACTACACCAAATAAAGCAACCCCTTCAATCAAAGCAGCTGCAATAATCATGTTTGTTTGTATCATTCCTGAATGTTCAGGTTGTCTCGCCATTGACTCAAGAGCTGCTGCTCCAATTTTACCAATACCAATACCTGCTCCAACAGCAGAAAGTCCTGCTCCTATTGCTGCTATTCCTGTAATTTCCATGTTTAAATAATTTAAGTTATTAATAATTTTAATGAGCTTCTGTTGTTGCTAATCCAATAAATAAAGACGTTAGTAGTGTGAAAATATATGCTTGTAAAAAAGCAACTAAGATCTCAATAAAATACATGAATAAAACAAATAAAACAGAGACTGGAGAAAGCCCAAAAGCTCCAGCAGTTCCTAATCCACTTTGTGCCATAAAAATTAATGAAATTAAACTTAAAATAATAATATGTCCTGCAGAAATATTGGCAAAAAGTCTAATCATTAAGGCAAAAGGTTTTGTAAAAACACCTACCAATTCAATTGGAATCATAATAGGCATCAGAGCTAAAGGTACACCTGGGGGTTTAAATATATGGCCCCAATAGGATTTATTAGCTGAAAAATTGGTTACCAAAAGAGTTATAAAGGATAACACCAGAGTAACGGCAATATTTCCCGTAACATTTGCGGCCCCCGGAAGAAGACCTAAAAGGTTATTTACCAATATAAAAAAGAAAAGAGTTAGTAGGTAAGGTAGAAACTTCTTGTAATTATGCCCTAGATTAGGCTTAACTATATCGTCCCTAACAAAGAGCACTAGAGGTTCTACAAATGCAAGAATTCCAGAAGGAGCTCCATTATTTTTAATTGACTTTCTAGCTGAAATAATAAAAACTAACAACATAACAATTAGTGCTAAAAACATAGAAGCAACGTTTTTAGTAATAGAAAGATCAAAAATTTCTTTGTGATTTTTTTCGTGAATATGGCCATGAGAATCCATAGAATACACTCTATCGCCCTTAACAACATCAGCATGACCATGATGAAAAGCGCTAGACATAAATATATCTAAATTATTTTCTGTGTAAAGAATAACAGGTAAAGGGATAGTAACAGATTCATCGCCCTCCCCAATCAAGTGCCACTCATGAGAATCTGAAATGTGGTGCATTATAGCTGGTACAGGATCATAAAGACCTGAATCTTCATTGTTTGCTGGTTCAGTAGCTGAAGATAGAAAACAGGACAACACAATAATTAGAGATAAAAAAACCGGTCTTAAACTTATAAAATTCATTTAAATAATATTGTGTTTATAAAACTATGCAAAAGTAAATAAATATTTTTTTTTAACTAGTAAAAACTAAAAAAACAATCAAATGTTTTTATTCTTTATTTATTAAATAAAAAACATCATATATAAGATATAAAAAATAAATAGCAAAAAAACTAATAACATTAACATTTGAAGATGACTGACTAAGCTTATCAAAAAAATAAATAAACATTAAAAACAAGAAAAACTTAAAGAAGGAGACGATAAAGAAATAAGCAAATATTTTGTTCTGTTTATTAAAAATCTTTTTAAAAATATAGTCAGAGAAAACGCTAACAAAATAAACACACATATGCAAAAAAAATATTTCGTAGAAAAATATTTTAAGCTTGAAAATAAAATAAATGAAAAAATGAAAAAACAGTAAAGAAATAAAAAAACTAAACCTATTAGCTATCATTTTTTTTTATTAGGTCTCTAAGAAAGTAATATAGGCTTGAAAAAATAGAAAATAAAGAAAAAACAACAGTAAGAATTGGGATGTTATTATTAAAATTTTTATCTAAAAAAGAACCAAAATAAGTACCTATAAGAATAACCATAGCCATCTGTATGGCCATAGATGAAAATCGTAGATAGCTATTAAGCGGACTTTTCTTGTTTTTCAGATTGCCCAATATCTTTAATGTCTTTAATTACAGCACCCATACTACAAGAACCTGTAAAACTTGCGCCAGGCTCAATAGCTAATTTATTAGTAATTATATCCCCATTTAATTTAGCGGAGGCCTTAAGTGATAAGAGCTGAGAAACAGAAATTTTTGCTTTTAGTGTTCCGGCAATATCAGCATCTCTACAAACAACATTTCCTTCAATTACTCCAGCTGGACCAAGAACAACCTTTCCTTCGGTGTTAATTGACCCGTTTAATGAGCCGTCAACTCTTATATCCCCTTTAGAAGTGATATCTCCTGTAATGACCGTTCCTGCCCCAATCATGTTAATTGCGCTCACGTGCTCTGATTTAATCATGTTTTCATTATTATTTTTAAACATATCTCTATTTATTTATTACTGTAAATTTATAAAAAATAAAGACTATAAATAATTATTATTAAAAAAATCTAAATAACCCTTAACATCCTGGTTTTTATAAAACTCTTTAAAATTCTCTAAAGAAATAGTCATAATAATGTGTTCGGATTTAGAAACTTTTAACATTACATCATTAGAGTTTAATAATTTCTCGTAATACATCAGGCTTTTCTTTTTTGATTCGAAAGTTTTAATAGTAAGTAGATGCTGACTATCTCCAAGTAATATTGCGCTAATCTCAAAGATATCATTTGGCAAAGAACTTAAGTGATAGTCGGATATTATTGTTTTTAAATAATTAACATCTACCCCTTCTCTTGGAAGGATGATGGCAAGAATATGAGGAGCGGCATCTTTTAATAGATAGGAGGACTTATTAATTGCTTTTTCATTTGACTCGAGCATTGAAGAAGGGTCTTTTAATATTATTAAAATCTCTTCAATTTCTTTAGAGATTTTGGTTTGGGGATATTTGTTTTTTATTTCTTCAGCAAAAGTTAAAAATGATAAGGTATCATTAATTTTTAAATAACTTAAAGCTCTTAAAAATTTATACTTTACAGAAAACTCGTTCTCTAATATAGTTCTTGTTGATTTTATTACTGCTTTAAAATCATCTGCATTAAAAGTTTTCAGCAAACTTTCAAATTTGATTTGCTCTTTCTTCTTTATCTGTTCAATTCTACCCACATACGTGGAGTCTGATAATAATTTGGCATAAATAGAATTAGGAAGCTCAATTAATAATCTTAGTTTAATATCTTTTGCTTGATTATTGTTTTGCTTAAATAAATAATTTTGATGCAAACTATAAAGTGTCATTGCTATATAATTAGAATCTACATTTTTTGTTTGAAGAATTTTCATCAACATTTCATTAGCCTTATCGTATCTATTAAGGTCCTGCTTGTAAATCATTGAAGCTTGAAAACAAGAGCTTATTATCGTCTCATTAGAAGCAAGAAAATCTTCTAAAGTGGATGGTATTTGAGAAAGGTAATATTCGGGGTCCTTAGTGTTTAGGCTCTCACGATTAGATAAAGGGTTTTGGGTTGAGTCAGAAATAAAGTCACTTTCTGAATTTTTATTTGATCTTCGCCAATTATCCTCTAACTTTCGCTTACTCCAAATTTTCCTAAACTCTGAAAGCCCAAAACTTAAAGTCGCTGGATTATAGAAATACCACTTGCCGCCAGAAGTATTATTTCCAAACTGCTCGTTTCTGCTTCCTCTATTATTATTAAGCATGTTTTGTTGCTTATCTCTCTCTTCCTCAAGGCGTATTCTTTCTTCTTCTATTTCTGCGTTAATAATTTCAGCGATTATTAGACTTAACTGATTTTTAGGCAAAAGAGCTAGCTGCTGCAAGCTATCTTGTAATAAGACGGCATTTAAATAAAAGTCGAGATTTGAAAGAAACTCTTGCCTTTGTTTGGCCTTTTCATAAAAAAGAGATTCAGAAGGTAAAAAAAATATTGTACTGTCATAATATATTTTTGATTGCAAATAGTCTTTTTGGATAAGGTTTATATCTGCTAAAGATAAAAAGGAAAGGCCCTTTTGCTTATCATTATCAATGCTATTTAATGTGGATAGTAAATAATTAGATTTTGAAGAAACAGTATCCTCAGAGAGAATATCCATTTTCGCTAAAGTATAGTAAATCTGATCTAAGTATTCTTTATTCTTATCATCTTTAGACATTTTGACAAGACTTTTTCTTAACTTCTGATAATCTTTATTTTTATTATTTGATGATAAAGCAAGGTTCATTTTTGCGTTAAAAGTCATTATATATTCTGGACTTGAATCCAAAACTAGCTTATAATACTTGCTGGATTGTGAGAAATTTTCTAAATCTTGATAAAGCTGACCAAGAATGAAATTTAATCGAGTTTTTTGTTTTTTAGATTTTAAAACTTTAATACATGAATTTATATTATCAATAGCTAAAGGATAGTTTTTTTGTCGCATATACGAATCTGCCGAAACAATTAAAAAATCTTTCTTATATTTTTTTGGGAACTTTTTATTGTTATCTATTTCTATTAAAATGTTTTCTGCTGAAGCATAGTCTTCTTTTTCTATAAAACATTTAGCCATCCAAATATCTGCTAAGAATATGATTTCATTTTTTTTGAAATTTTCTTTTATAAAAGAGAATGCTTTAATTGACTCTTCAAACTCTCCTTTAAAAAAATAAGATTTTCCAAGTAAAAAATAATTATCATCAATCCATTTGCAATATTCTTTTCCTCTAATTTTAATAGAGTGTTTTTGAATAACTACAGATGCTTTTTGGATTGCTTTGTCCATAAATGAATGTGAAACTTTGGACTTGGATAGATCTCCTGTCTTAAAAATTGGAAGGATTTGGGTGTAATCATCATTAAAAGAGGTTTGAATTTTCTTAATTCCTTGCTTAACACTTTGGTTTCCATTAAAATAACCATTATATCTAGCAGTGGTATTATGATACTGTCTGCTAACCCATGATTTCTTTTTTGTAGAACATGAGGTAAGAGTTATAAGACAAAAAACAAAAATTAGTCTGTAATTAAAAAAATTAGCAGTAAACATATGTGGTAGAACTAGTTTTTAAAAAAATTATTTTACTTGAAACAACGATCTTAGTGCAAATATGGCTATAATTTTCAGATATTTGCACTAAACATGGAAGAGAACAGAAGAAAAATATCGTTTCTATCAAAGCTTAAAAACAAATATAGATTTGTTGTGTTGACTGATGATTCTTTTGAGGAGCGTCTATCTTTTAGTTTTTCAAGGCTTAATATTATAGGTTTTTTAAGCTTACTTTTCTTATTTATTTTATCTCTTTCGTTAGCATTATTAATTTTCTCTCCTCTTAAGGAATATATTCCAGGAAAATCTTCTTCAAGTGTTCAAAAAGAACTAATTAGAATTACGCTTGAAACAGACTCTCTCAAAAAAGCGTTAAATATCAGGGATCTTTATCTAAATAACATTTCTTCAATAATGAAAGGAGAAGCGCTGGATTTCATCAAAGAGGATAGCGTGAATATTTCTAATGATAATGCAATTAATTTCTCAAAATCTAATGAAGACTCTATATTACGTCTAGAGGTTGAGGCTGAAGATAAAAGCTCAGTAACTCAAATGAAAAGCGACAATTCAAGGCACTTACTTTTTTATTCCCCACTATCAGGTTCTATTAGTGATCCTTTTGACTTTAAAACAGAGCATTATGCGGTTGATATTGTTGGTAAAAGAGGCTCTAAAGTAAGAAGTGTTTTAGAAGGGACTGTTATCGTTAATAGCTGGAACCCACAAACTGGAAATGTAATTGGTATCCAGCATGCCAATAACTTTATATCCTTTTACAAGCACTGCTCATTATCTCTAAAGGAGGTGGGTGATTTTGTTTCTGTTGGGGAGAATATTGGAATAATTGGAAATACCGGAGAGCTTTCTACTGGACCACATCTACATTTTGAGTTATGGGAAAACGGGAATCCTCTAAATCCAGAAGACTATATATCTTTTAACTAATGAGCATAAAATCTTTTTTCAGTTTATATTTTGCTCGAGCTATAGTCAAAAAAAACCTGCGCTGGAAAAACAATGCAGTTAACGCCCAAAATAAGCTGATGATATCATTAATAAAAACAGCTAAGAACACTCAATTTGGCATAGATCATAAGTTTTCAGCAATTAATAACTATTCTGATTTTAAACAAAATATACCAATCCGAGACTATGAGGGTCTATTAGATTATATAGAAAAAATTAAAAATGGAGAAGAAAATATTTTATGGCCAAAAAAACCAATATATTTTTGTAAAACCTCAGGAACTACATCGGGAGCAAAGTATATTCCTATATCAAAAGAATCTATGCCCTGTCATTTAGACTCAGCTAGAGATGCTATTTTGAATTATATTTATGAGACAAAAAATACAGATATTGTAAATGGTAAAATGATTTTTCTTCAAGGGTCACCTGAGTTAGAAGAGACTAGTGGAATCTTAACTGGTAGACTTTCTGGAATTGTAGCTCATCACATACCATATTATTTAACTAAAAACAGGCTACCTTCATTTAAAACAAATTGTATAGATGATTGGGAGAGCAAGGTAGATGCTGTTGTAGAAGAGACAATTAATGAAAATATGACTATGATAGGAGGAATTCCTCCATGGATTCAAATGTATTTTGAAAAACTTAAAATAAAATCTGGTAAACTCATAAAGAATATATTTCCAAATTTTAATCTCTTTATTTATGGAGGCGTAAACTTCCAGCCATATAAAAAGACTTTAGAAAAATTAATTGGAAAAGAAGTAGATAGTATTGAGCTATATCCAGCCTCAGAGGGCTTTATTGCCTATCAAGACTCGCAAAAAGAATCTGGAATGCTTCTTTGTTCAGATAACGGAATATTTTTTGAGTTTATTCAGGCCGACAGTTTTTTTAATAAAGAACAAATAAGGATCCATTTAGGAGAGGTTAAATTAGGAGTAAATTATGTTATTATTTTAAATACTAATGCAGGACTGTGGGGCTACAACATTGGAGACACTATTAAATTTCTTTCAAAAGATCCACACAGAATTGTTGTTACAGGAAGATTAAAACACTTTACATCAGCTTTTGGAGAACATGTTATCGCTGAAGAGGTAGAGAAAAGTCTAGAAGAAACAATTAAAGAACAATACGCTCAGATTAATGAGTTTCATGTTGCTCCTGAGGTAAGTCCTGATTCTGGACTTCCTTATCACTGCTGGTATATTGAGTTTGAGCAAGAGCCTAAAGATTTGCAAAAATTTATTGGAAAATTAGATTTAGAAATGCAAAATATAAATACCTATTACAAAGATTTAATTTCAGGATCAGTTTTAAAAAGATTAGAAGTGGTTATTATTAAAAAAGAAGGATTTAGAAAATATATGCACTCAATAGGAAAGCTAGGGGGTCAAAATAAGGTTCCAAGGCTAGCTAATGATAAAAAAATTGCTGAAAAAATCATACAATTCATATGACACAAAAAGTAAAAAGTATTGCTCTTTTGGGATCTACCGGATCAATTGGGACACAAGCGCTAAAAGTTATTGAAAATAATCCTAGTTATTTTTCTGTTGAAGTTTTAACAGCAAATAATAATTCAAAACTACTTATTAGTCAGGCCTTAAAATTTAAACCAAATACAGTAGTAATTAAAAATAAGGAAAAGTACGAAGAGGTAAATAACGCTTTATCTTCATTAGGAATAAAAGTTTATTGTGGCGAAGAATCAATAAACGAAATTGTAAAATCAGAAACCATTGACGTGGTACTTACGGCGATGGTTGGCTATAGCGGTTTGATTCCAACAATTAACGCAATTAAAAGTGGCAAAAAAATAGCTCTTGCTAATAAAGAAACTCTAGTTGTGGCTGGAGGATTAATAACTAAGCTGGCTCAAGAGTATGGCTCAGATATCTTACCTGTTGATTCAGAGCATTCTGCAATCTTTCAGTGCCTTACAGGTGAGCAAAGCAATCCAATAGAAAAAATATTTTTGACTGCCTCAGGTGGTCCTTTTAGAGGAAAAGACGTTAATTTTCTTAAATCTGTATCCAAAGAACAGGCTTTAAAACACCCAAATTGGGTCATGGGGAATAAAATAACCATTGATTCTGCAAGCCTTATGAATAAAGGGCTAGAGGTTATTGAGGCAAAGTGGCTCTTTGATTTAAAAGCTGAACAAATTGAAGTTGTAGTACACCCCCAATCAATAATCCATTCAGCTGTTCAGTTTTATGATGGATCGATTAAGGCGCAAATTGGGCTTCCAGACATGAAACTTCCAATTCAATACGCTCTTGGGTTTCCAAAAAGGCTAAACAACAACTTCAAGAGATTTAGTTTTTTTGATTATCCAACACTTACTTTTGAAAAGGCGGACAGAAAAACTTTTAAAAATCTGGATTTAGCATATAAGGCACTTGAAAAAGATGGTAATTCTCCTTGTATTTTAAATGCTGCCAATGAAATTGCGGTTGATGCTTTTTTAAATGATAAAATTAGTTTTTTAAATATGTCTGATTTAATTGCCAATTGTATGGAAAAAATTATTTTTGTTCAAAATCCTAGCTTAGAGGATTTAATTGAGACTGATAAAGAAACAAGACGTCTTGCAAAAAAATTATTATAAATGGAGTTTTTAATTAAAGCATTACAGCTCATAATGAGCCTTTCAATTTTAGTTGTTCTGCACGAGCTTGGTCATTTTATTCCAGCTAAAATTTTTAAAACTAAGGTTGAAAAGTTTTATCTTTTCTTTGACCCTTATTTTTCTTTAATAAAGAAAAAAATTGGAGATACAGAGTATGGAATTGGATGGCTTCCTTTAGGGGGGTATGTTAAAATATCTGGGATGATTGATGAATCTATGGATAAAGAACAGATGAACAAACCTCCAGAGCCCTGGGAATTTAGAGCTAAGCCAGCCTGGCAAAGACTTATAATTATGCTTGGCGGTGTTACTGTAAACCTTTTACTTGGAATGTTTATTTATGCCATGACTCTTTATGCTTATGGAGATAAATATCTTCCAAATAATAACTTAGCAGATGGTATCTGGTGTGTAGACAGTCTTTCAAAAGAAATAGGTTTTTTATCAGGCGATAAGATAATTAGTGTTGACGGAGAGCCTGTTGAAAGGTTTAGCTCTATCTTAGAAAAAACACTAACCGCAAAACAGGTAACTGTTGAAAGAAACTCAAAAAAAGAGATTATTGAAATTCCAAATGATTTTATAGAGAAGCTTATCAGTAATGAGAAAACAATGTTATTTTACCCAAGAATACCCGCAATTATAAGCTCATTTGTTGAAAATTCTAATTGTAAGGAGGCTGGACTAAAAGTTAAAGATCAAATAATAAGGGTTAATGATCTAGAAGTAAAATATAACGACCAAATATATGATGTCTTAGCAGCGTTTAAAGATTCAACTATTAACATCACTGTCATTAGAGAAGGTTCAGAAATAAATTTTGAAACAATAGTTAATACTGATGGGACAATTGGGTATTATCCTGCGCTATTGTCTTTTACACAACTTGAAGAACTTGGTATTTATAAAATGGAGGCTAAAACATATTCTTTATTATCTTCTTTTCCTGCGGGATACAGTAAGGCCATGAACAAACTAGGGGGGTATATAGATCAGTTTGCTCTGATATTAAAACCTAGCTCAGGAGCATATAAGGGGGTTGGAGGCTTTGGTGCAATTGGAGGGTTATTTCCTGCTCAGTGGGATTGGGAAAGGTTTTGGAATTTAACCGCCTTTCTTTCTTTAATGCTTGCTTTTATGAATATTCTTCCTATTCCAGCTTTAGATGGCGGACATGTGGTTTTTCTTCTTTATGAAATTGTAGCAGGAAAAGCAGCTCCCGAGAAAATTATGGAGTATGCTCAGGTAGTGGGAATGATTATACTTCTTTCTCTGTTAGTTTTTGCTAATGGAAATGATATTCTAAAACTGTTTTAACTTATGGACCAATTAAGTTCTTACTCGCTAATAATTCTTTTTTCTGCAACAATTATAGTATCCTACTTTTTTAATATTTACGCAAAAAAAAGTGGTATCCCAGCGGTATTAATGCTAATTGTTTCTGGGGTTTTAATAAATTTTGCTTTAATTATCTCAGGCATTGAGAAACCTAATTTATTTCCAATATTAGAGGTTTTAGGCGTTGTTGGTTTGATTCTTATTGTTCTTGAGGCGGCCTTAGACCTCGAGCTGTTAAAAGAAAAAATAGGAGTTATCACAAAATCCTTACTAGTTGCTACAATAGGTCTTGTAGCAACCTCATATGTAAGCGCTGAATTTCTGCGCTACGTTTTTGAAATGACTATAATTGAAGCTCTATTATTTACAATTCCGCTTTCAATTCTTAGTTCAGCAATAATACTTCCAAGTATTGATTCTTTAGATGAATATAAAAAAGAGTTTATGATTTATGAAAGTACGTTTTCTGATATCTTAGGTATTGTTGGCTTTTATAGTGTAATGAGTTTTTTGGGTCCAGATAGTAAATCGGAGATTTATGGGGAGGTATTTAGCAATCTTATTTTTACAATAGTTTTTTCTGTGATAGCATCCTATATTCTTATTTACATCTTTCAAAAATTAAAGGGACACAACAAGCTTTTTTTACTAATCTCTATTCTTTTATTACTCTACGCTATTGGAAAGCTTTTCCACTTATCTTCATTAATAATAATTTTAATATTTGGTGTTATTCTAAATAACTATAAACTATTTTTTAAAGGAGGCTTAATAAAACTAATCGACCATGAAAAGGTAACAAGTGTTTTGGCGGACTTTAAAGTAATAACAGGCGAGTCTGCATTTGTAATAAGGACTTTTTTCTTTATAATTTTTGGGTGGTCTATTTCTCTTTCGTCAATGTTTAATTTAAAAACAGTTGCTGTTGGAGGCGCAATATTGTTAATCATATATACTATTAGAACGATTTCTCTTATCATTTTCAGCGGTAAAAACATATTCCCTCAAGTATTTCTTGCTCCAAGAGGACTAATAACTATTCTTCTATTTTTTGCAATACCTAAATCAATAACTGATCAGTATGACTTTAATGGAGTACTACTTTTTGTAATATTTATATCCTGTATAATTATGACCTCTGGGCTTATTAGATATAAAAAAAATCAAGAAAATATTAAAGAGAATGCTGACTCATTAGAAAATACAAATGAAGAACTTAATGAAGAAACAAATCATCTCGATTAGTTTTTTTAGCTTTGAAATCTTATAATTAACCAATAAAAAACCAAAAAAACTCAATGTTAGACATTAACTTATCTCTTAAAAAACTTGGTCTTCAAGACCTAAACCATGGAACTTCTACCGGAAAAGATTGTTTTGGTAATGGTGACGTAATTGAATCTTACTCTCCTGTTGATGGCAAGCTAATTGGAAGTGTTACTACAACTACAGACTTAGATTATGAGAAGGTAATGCAACAAGCAACACACGCTTTCAAATCTTGGAAAACAATGCCTGCTCCACAAAGAGGTGAAATTGTTAGGCAATATGGGGATAAACTCAGAAAATATAAGCAGCCTTTAGGGGAGCTTGTCTCTTATGAAATGGGGAAATCTCTTCAGGAAGGACTCGGTGAGGTCCAAGAAATGATCGATATATGTGATTTTGCTGTTGGCCTCTCTAGACAGCTTCATGGTTTAACAATGCACTCGGAAAGACCAGGGCATAGAATGTATGAACAATACCATCCATTAGGAGTCGTTGGAATTATCTCGGCTTTTAACTTCCCTGTTGCTGTTTGGTGCTGGAATACTGCATTAGCATGGATCTCAGGAGATGTTTGTGTATGGAAACCTTCAGAGAAAGCGCCTATGTGCGGAATTGCATGTCAAAATATTTGGAATGAAGTGTCTAAAGAAAATAATTTACCAGAGGGGATTTCTTGTCTTGTAAATGGAGACTCTATTGTTGGTGAATTTATGACTAATGATGATAGAATTCCTTTGGTGTCTGCAACAGGGTCAACAAGAATGGGTAGAATTGTTGGGCAGAAAGTTGCTTCAAGATTTGGAAAATCACTTTTAGAGCTTGGTGGTAATAACGCTATTATTATCTCTCCTGAAGCTGATTTAGAAATAACTATAATAGGAGCTTTATTTGGCGCAGTAGGTACGTGTGGTCAGAGATGTACTTCTACCAGAAGATTAATAATCCATGAATCTAAATATGATGAGGTAACATCAAAATTAGCCGGGGCATATAAACAATTAAAGATTGGAAACCCATTAGATGAAAATAATCATGTAGGGCCATTAATTGATAAGCAGGCAGTCGATATGTACCTTGGGGCAATAGAACAGGCTAAAGAACAAGGCGGGAAAATCTTGGTTGAAGGCGGTGTTTTAAAAGGAGCTGGATATGAAAGCGGTTGCTATGTGAAACCGGTGATAATTGCAGCTGAAAATCATTTTCAAATTGTTCAAGATGAAACTTTTGCGCCAATATTATACGTTATGAAATATAGTACTTTAGATGAAGCTATAGAGATGCAAAATGGTGTTAAGCAAGGTCTTTCTTCGGCAATTATGACAAATAATCTTAGAGAAGCAGAGATGTTCTTATCAACTGCGGGAAGTGATTGTGGGATAGCAAATGTTAATATTGGAACAAGCGGAGCAGAAATTGGAGGTGCTTTTGGTGGCGAAAAAGAAACTGGAGGCGGAAGAGAAAGTGGTAGTGATGCTTGGAAAATATATATGCGAAGACAGACTAATACAATTAACTATACAGATAAACTTCCTTTAGCTCAAGGAATAAAATTTGACTTATAGCTTTAGTTATTTCTTAAAATGATACTCTATAAGTTTATCTATAGGGTTTTTAACAATAAGCCCTAACGTACAATTGTATCTTTTAGCTATCTGTTCAAGTTCTTCTTTTAAAAAATATGCAACGGAGCCTATAAAGTTGATATCGTGTTTTTGGTAATTTTCAAAACACGTAATATGCAGGTCAAAAAATTCATCTAAACAATCCAGTATTAGTTTTTGCATTTGAGGATGGCTCTTATTATCAGAAATAAAAGGGAAGAACTTAGCTAAGTAAACATTAGCTCTAGAGTTATTATAAACATTAGAGTTTATCTTGGCTACATCTGTTTCATAGCTAGACTCATATTTTTCTTTTAGATTATCCTCAAGCTTATTATTAAAATAAAGGTTTATTAATTTTCTTCCTAAATAATTTCCTGAAGCTTCATCTCCCATCAAAAAGCCTAAAGAAGGAGCGCTTTCAAAAATTGTTTTACCATCAAAAAGACAAGAGTTAGATCCTGTTCCTAATATACCTGTTATTGATGGAGAGCCATTAAACATAGAATAGCAAGCAGCATCTAAATCGTGTCTAATAGAAACTTCGGCATTTTTAAAAAACTTATTAAATGGTTCTTCAACAATTTTATTCATCTTCTGTGAAGAACAGCCTGCGCCATAGAAATAAACGTTTGTTACTTTATCTTTTATTTCTTTTAAATCAGATAATTCTAATTTATTTGAAATAGAGTTTGAAGAAATAAAGTAAGGGTTAAAGCCAATAGTGCTACACCTATCAACAATATTACCATTTAAGTCACATATTGCCCAACTACATTTTGTTGATCCACTGTCCGCAATTAAAATCATATATCTAAAATTTTGGTAGCAAAAGTAAGATTTTTTACAAAAAAGTATTTGGAAATATAAAAAACATGAATATAAGTGTAAAAAAGACACTAAGTTTGCAAGTAAAATTAAATAAACAAGATGAAAATAAGAGTTGGAATAAATGGTTTTGGTAGAATTGGAAAAATTGTGCTTAGAAATATTTTAAATTATAAAAACATCGAAGTAGTAGCTATAAACGATTTGATTGCTGTAGATTATTTAGCTTATCAATTAAAACACGACTCTACTCACGGCATACTAAAAAAACATATTTCTTTTAAAAAAGGGTATTTAATTATTGAAGACAAAAAAATAAAAGTAAGTAACGAAAAAGACCCGCAGAATATAAAATGGGATGAATCTAAAGTTGATTATGTTATAGAGGCTACCGGCTTGTTTTTAACAAAAGAATTGGCAAAAAAACATTTAAAGCCAGGCGTTAAAAATGTTGTTCTATCAGCTCCTCCTAAAGATGAGACACCAATGTTTGTAATGGGGGTTAATCATCATAAGTATGAAAAAGAGATGAAAATAGTTTCAAATGCATCATGCACCACTAACTGTTTAGCTCCTTTAATGGATGTTTTGGATAACCGTTTTGGCGTCACTAATGCTTTAATGACAACAATTCATGCTGCAACAGCAACACAAAACACAGTAGATGGATCATCACAAAAACAATGGAGATCAGGAAGGTCTGCAATTCAAAATATTATTCCCGCAACAACAGGAGCTGCGAAAGCGGTGACAAAAATTCTTCCAAGGCTTAAAGGTAAAATAACTGGTATGGCTTTTAGAGTGCCAACAGCAAATGTATCGGTAATAGACTTAAGTGTTAACCTTAATAAAAATGTTAGTTATGAAGAGGTTTGCTTAGAAATTAAAAAAGCTTCAGCTTCTAAAAAATATAAAGATATTATTGGTTATAGCGAAGAAGAAGTTGTTTCATGTGATTTTAATTCAGACATAAGATCATCTGTTTTTGATAAAAATGCAGGCTTAAAAATAGGCGATAATTTTTTTAAATTGATTAGTTGGTATGATAATGAGTGGGCTTATTCAAATAAAATTGTTGAGCTAATTAAGCACATTGATAGAGTAAACAAGTAGTTTTTATAATTCTTCTAACTAAGTAAAATTGTGCTTTATTTTACAGTAATTATTCCAAAAAAAAACTTGCTAATCCTTTTATCTTTTATAACCTTCTTACTTCTGTTGTATATTTCTTAAGATTAAAATAAGATGAATTTTTAACTCTTTTTTTTTTAAAAATAGTATTCTAACCTCTACACTTCTAGTAAAAAAAAGTTAGTGTAAGAGATTCACTAACTAATCTTTTTCGTAACTTTCAAAACTTCTAATAAAAAAAATAAAGTCAATATGAAAACTTTTACAAAACTAATTTTAAGCTTGGTTGTGTTTTTCTCTGCATTTACTGCAAACTCACAAACAGCAGTTGTTACTTTTAGAGTTGATATGCAAAATGTTACAGATGCATTTACAACTCCTGAAGTTAATGGTACATTTAATTCTTGGTGCGGGAATTGTTGGGCAATGTCAGATGCTGACGGAGACAACATTTGGGACGTCACAGGAACGGTAGATATAAATACCGATTATGAATATAAATTCTCAGCAGACACTTGGACAATCCAAGAAAATCTATTTGCTGGAGATGCCTGTACAAATGATGGTTCAACAGGAAATGTCAACCGATTACTAAATGTAAGTGGAGATACAGATCTAGGTGTTGTATGCTGGAATTCTTGTGATGATTGTAGCGTTGCTCCTTCACACTATAGTGTGACATTTGAGGTAGATATGAGCACATGTACAGATGCTTATACTACTCCTGAGGTTAATAGCACTTTAAACGGATGGTGCGGAAACTGTTGGCCAATGACAGATGCAGATGCGGATGGTGTTTGGCAACACACAGCTTTAGTTGGAAGTGGTGTTAATGCTGAATACAAATTCTCTGCTGATGGATGGAATATTCAAGAAGCTCTAGACCCAACATTAGGATGTGCTGAATTCATTACTACAAATGGATTCACAAATAGACAGGTAACAATAACGGAAGATGCTACATTCTCTGCTCCATACAATGGATGTAACATTCAAACTACTGCATTATCTCTTCAAGGAATTATTGATTTTACTGTACCAGGAGGAGGAAATGCTGGAAAAGCTATTCATGTTAGAGCTCTGCAAGATATTTCAGACTTAAGTATTTACGGAATAGGTGTTGCAAATAACGGTGGTGGTACAGATGGTTTAGAATACACTTTTGATGCGATTTCAGTTTTAGCGGGAGAAGATATAATAGTTGCCAGAGATATTAATGTTATGGGTGCTTATTTTGATGGATGCTGGGGTGCTTTTGATCACGTTCTTCAAGCAAGTAGCGATATCTCTCAAAATGGAGATGATGCGATTGAGCTATTTATGAACGGAGCTGTTGTTGAGACTTTTGGTGAAATAGATAATGATGGAACTGGAGAATCTTGGGAATACACGGATTCTTGGGCGTATAAAGATGTCTCTGGAACTGAAACTTTTGACGGAGGAAACTGGATAATGGGTGGTACTAATTGTACCGATAACACTAATACAATTTACGATGCTTCTTGTATGTACCCTATATGTACAAACAGCTACACTTTAAACATGACGGATTCTTATGGAGATGGTTGGGATGGATCAAGCTGGACAGCAACTGGGACAACAACAGGAGCAGTCTATGGACCATATACTGTAAGTACTGGAGCAACTAACACAGAA
>TARA_B110000238_G_scaffold74769_1_pt1 | contig 21241 bp, 14 predicted proteins | sample TARA_B110000238 | Tara Oceans TARA_B110000238 (sample SAMEA4397569) | marine metagenome | biome: Polar Biome; feature: [SRF] surface water layer (ENVO:00010504); material: water (ENVO:00002006), including particulate matter (ENVO:01000060) such as... | depth 5 m | reverse complement strand
AAAACAATCAAGAAAATTTAACATGTATGTTTTTAAATTTTATATAAAGTTTTCGCGCTTGTTGTTTAAAATGAAAAATAAAGCCAATGGTGCTAACCAATTTGCGCCTCTTTCGACAAAGTCTAATATATCTTCGCCAGCTATAGGTCTAATTAGAGCTGTAGAAAATGCCCAAAGAACACACCATAATACTACATATTTATGAGGTTTCACTAAAACTATAATGGCAACAATAATGTCTATTATTCCTATATAAACAATTAACGTTTTTGAAGTCTCTCGAGAAAACCCAACAGTCTCTAAATAAATTAGCCAAGATTCGTTACCATAAAAAGCTAAGAGCCCATGCCCAATAAAGGTTAAAAAAACTGCTAGTCTTAGTGTACTTTTTATGCTATTCAAATTAGATTCTTTCATCTTCAAAATAGTTTAATCTCCTGTAAATTTTGTTGTTTTAGCAGAGTTACTTATCGTCTTTTTCAAAATCTGTTTCACTAACCCAACCAGCTTTTGGTTTTTCTCCTTTGAGTGTTCTATCATAAAAATTCCTATCGCTTTTATTAGCATAAACATATTCATCAAATAAATATCCTTTACCAAACATACGAGGGTCTTCTTGCTCTATTAACTCCTTTTCTAATTGAGATTGTAGGGTATTTGCTATTTCTGAATATGTATTTTCATTTATTAAATTGTTTATGCATTCTGGATCGCTTTTTATATTATACAATTCTAACATATCCCTTTTACCAAAACTCAATTGCCATTTTGATGAATCTATTCCATTTCTTCTATCGTTAATAATTTTAGTTTTGGTAGCTCCTCCATCACAATTTAAATATCCTGTAATTGGGTTACCAGAAGGCCATCTTGATGTTTCAAAATTTCTAATGAAAAGATAATCTCCTTTACGTATTCCTCTAACTGGATATCCAACATCATTTGGTCTACCTACATCATGCCGCTCTTTCCCAATTAACACATGATCTCTTGATGATGTTACTATTCCTGATTTTTCTGAATAAAGTATATCTGTTAAACTCTTTCCTTGTATAGGCTGCATTCCTGATTCAGCCTCATTAACCCCAGCTACATCTAAAAAAGTTGGTGCTATATCTGTAAAGTTCACTATATCATCAATAACTCTTCCTGGAGTTTTTATTCCATTCTTCCACATAATTGCCAATGGCACGTGGTTAGAATATTCATAAGCTTGACCTTTTACACGTGGAAAAGGCATACCATTGTCTGAGGTAACAACGATTAATGTATTGTCTAATTCTCCAGATTCTTCTAGTGCTTTTATCATTTTTCCTAGATGAGAATCAAAGTATTCAATTTCAAAGGCATAATCTAACATATCATTTCTTACTTCTTCAGTATCTGGCCAAATAGCTGGAACTTCATTTATATCGCTTAATTTTTTATTGCCTTTATTTTTACCACTTCCATATTCATATCCTCTATGTGGCTCTAAACCTCCGTACCAAAAACAAAATGGATCGTTTCCTTTTTTTTCTTTTAAAAATTGCTTAAAATTTTCAGCATAATCTATCTTAGACATTCCTGTAGCTGGTGGTGTTGTTGTTATAGTATTATATGTTTTTCCTAAAGCTGGCCTTTTTGCTCCTTCTTCTGTTAGTGCGATAACAGGAGCTAAACCTTTTGCCGTATAGCCTACATGATATCCCTTTTCCAGTAAAGTTTCTGCATACGTTTTAAATTTTATTGGAAAATAACTCCAGTGATTCCCTGCTTCTTCTAATTGCCATGAATTTCTTCCTGTCAATAAAATTGATCGAGAAGGTGCACATTTTGCATTGGGCGTGTACGCATTATTGAACAATAAACCTTGGTTTGCGATTTTATCAAAATTTGGTGTATTCACCCATTTGCACCCGTAAGCACTCATATGTTGATACGTAACATCATCAGCAAGACAAAAAAGAATGTTTGGTTTCTTTTCCTTTTTTACCATTTCTTTCTGTTTTTTTATTGTTGAACTACAGCCTAAAAGGAATAATAATAATAATAAAGCATTTATTGTAAGGAAGCGACTCATATAATTGGAATATTAAATTGAACAAAATCTAAGTTGGTTAACTGTATTATTTTTTCTTCTTTTTCTTCTTTTTCTTACCACTTTTTTTCTTAGTATTGTCCTTTGCCTTTGAGTCGAAGTCAGGGTTTAAAACACTTGGCTGGGGTGCTTTTGTATCAATTAACCATTGTTGTAATTCATCATTTAACGCTTTTGCTTTATTGGCATCTGTTTTTGCTAAATTGTTACTTTCGTAAGGATCATTAATGATGTCAAACAACTCATAGGTTTTGGTTTCGTAATAATAAAGGAGTTTCCATTTTCCTTTTCTAATTGCAGAAGAAGGAACACCTCTAAAATAATAATTATCTGTACCATGAACTGTGTACACTTTTTCTTCATCATTTTTTCCAGCCAAATACAATGGATAATGCCAGAAAATAGAACGTTCAACTAAATGGCTATCATCGATTCCTTTAATCACAGGGACAAAAGAAGCTCCATCAACAGGATGACTATCTGGTAATGTTCCCCTAGCAAGTTCAGTAAGTGTTGGTAATAAATCTACACTAGTTATTGGTATATTTGAAACGCTGCCTTTTTTGGTAATACCTTTCCAATACACTGCTGAAGGCACACGAATTCCTCCTTCATACAAACCGCCTTTCGCCCCTTTTAGTGGTGCATTAGAGGTATAATGCGCACCTCCATTATCTGAAGAAAATATAATAATTGTGTTATCTGATAAGCCTAAATTTTCAATGGTTTCTCTAATTTTATTGACAGTAATATCTACGGCTTCTACCATACCAGCATATTCAGGATCGTAATCTGTCCCTAAACGCTCATTTTTCTTTTCATATTTTTCAATTAGTTTTTCGGTAGATGCCAATGGACCATGTACATCCCAAAGTGGCAAGTATAAGAAAAATGGATTATCCTTGTTCTCTTTAATAAATTTGATACCTCCTTTTGTTAACAGTTCTGATGAAATTGGATTTCCAAAACCTCCTTTAGACCCAGATGTTCCCATCAAATTACTTTCATTAAAACCAAGATTGTCATTCCCTAAATGCCATTTCCCAATTCTAGCCGTTACATAGCCTGCTTTGTTTAAAACATCTGCAACTGAGGTTACTCTTTTTGATAGTCCTTTTTTCTGACTTTTAAATTGACTGTTTCCCAGATCGTTTGTTCCTGGTACAGCCAAACGCATATAGCTTTTATTTCCTTTAGATTCCCCTCCAGGTGTATAAACATCGGTTCTGGGTGCGTACATTCCTGTAATTAAACAGGCGCGTGTAGGCATACAGTTTGGGCCTCCACTATACATTTGGTCTAGATTTACACCATCTTTCACAAATTTATCGATGTTAGGTGTTTCAAAAAATGGATGCCCATTATAGGCGACATCTGCCCAAGCTAAATCATCCGCTAGAATGAAAACAATGTTAGGTTTGTCTAAAGGTGCTCTTTCTACATCCTGCCCTTTTGCTGAGGCGCATCCAAGTAGAAGTAAAGCTATAAGTATTTTTACTTTAGATTTTATTAAATTCATATCTTATTTTTTTTAATGATGAATTTTCCATTTTTTAAATTTTTATTTGATGTAGCCTTCGAAGTTTTCTGATTTTGAAATCCCGGGGCCAGCCCATGTGATGCCTAACCCTTTATAAGGCATGTCTTTATTTTTGTAATAATATATTTTGAATGGGTGCAGTCCTTTTTTAAGTTTTATTTTGCCTTTTACAATTCCTTTTTTATTAGCTCTAAAATCATTGTTTATAACATTAGATTGATAAATTTTCATTATAAGTTGTGTACTTGCGGGTAATGAAAATGTATACACACCGTTGGATGGTGCGTCTAAATAACCTTCAAAACTTATAATACCTTCTTCATTTTCATCTATTTTTAAAGCCTCCATTTTTTTTGTAGTTCCAGAGTTTGTTTCTTCTAAATCAGCATCGTCTGTTAACCAAGGAAACTTACCACTATAAAATTTCCATGAAGTATTAGATTTCACTTTGTTCTTTTTAATAGTTGGAATAATTGATGATTTATCATAGGGTCTTGCAGAAGAGGTATCTATTTTACGCATTTTTAATACGGTTTGTTTCCACCCTTTTTGCTTGGCTTTAAAGTCATATTTTTTAGCTAAATTGTATTTTTGTTGAGGGTCTTTACTGACATCATAGACCTCAAAATTATCGCTTGGTTTTTTAATGTCATACCGAATAGCTACAGTATCTCCCTTACGTAATAATTGCATTTGTCCACGCTTTCTGTTGCGGTGCGATTTATCAAATTCCGGATAGTTTGGCGTTTTTTTCCCAACACTATATTCAATATAAACGGTTCTATCATCTTTAGTTTTTTCCTTTTTTAGTAATGGTAGCATAGAAGTTCCGTTAGTGAATACTGGAACTGGATTACCACTTGCATCAGCAAAGGTTGCCAACCAATCAGAAAAAGAGGACGGGCTATCTAATTGCCAATTTGCAGGAATTTCTCTAGGCCAAACAACAATTGTTGGCACTACAACACCACCTTGCCAAACGTCTCTTTTAATCCCATCAAAAGGACCAAAGCTGTTAAAAAAGTCTGGATCATTAGGTCCATATTTCTTTTTATTTAAATAAGATTCTTTACTTGGACCATTATCTGAGGTAAAAACAAGGATTGTATTATCAGCAATTTTTAAATCACCAAGGAGTTTAACTAAATCCCCAACATGCTCATCTATACGTGAAATTGATGTGGCGTATCTTTTATAGGAATTGGGCCAAGACACTTCCTTCGTACTTGAATCTTTATCATGATTCCATGTTTGATTTTTATATAAAGGATCTATCCATGAGTCTACTTTTCCTGAAGCAGTAGAAATCATATGTCCGGGTTCGTCTAACCATTGCATGCCACCATCAAGTCCACCGCCTTTAGGATATTCCATTGTAGGTAGTTCCCACACCGCATGCGGCGTGTCGTAAGCCAAATATAAGAAGAATGGTTTTTCTATGTTTTCGCTATTTTGCTCGATAATCCATTTTTTGGCAGCAGCAGTAAATAAATCGCCAGTATAGCATTTGTCTAATGATTCTACAATATTGTTATAATTTTCCCAAAGATCTTTCTTCTTTTTGTAAACGCCTTCTTTAGGGTAATGTTCGTGGCCTTCACCATGAAAAATATAGCCTAAGAAATAGTCAAAACCTCTCTTTGATGGATGCGCTGGCCAATCTGGGTAAACGGTTCCTTTTCCTGATATTCCCCATTTCCCAATAATGGCAGTTTCATAACCTGCTTTTTGCATTACGCTACCTAAAGTAAAATCATTTGCAATTGCTTTATCAAATTGATTGTTTCTAATATTTGTGTGTCCTTGATTTAAGCCAGAAAGCAACGATGCTCTTGAAGGTGCGCAAACTGGTGCGCCAACGTAATGACTGTTAAGTATTACTCCTGAACTGGCAAGTTTGTCTAAGTTTGGAGTTTCTAACCATGGCTCAGATCTATCATTCTTTTCTTTTCTTAAATTTTGAAAATATACACCTACATCGCCAATGCCCATATCATCCATTAGAATAAAAAGAATATTGGGCTTTTCTGGTTTTACATCTTGTGCGCTGCAAGTACTCGGAAGTGATAAAAACAGGACTATTATTGATAGAATATATTTCATTTGAATTATTTTTTAATTATTATAATTTGTAACTTTTAGATGCTAACATGTATTAATGTTTAAATTTAGGTTCAATTTTTTCAATGATACTTGTGTACCCTCCATTTTTCTTCAGCGGTAGTTTTATAAAGTTACCAGACAAAACATTCTTTTATATTTTATTGAATTCATTTAGATTCGTATTTTCGCCATATATTTGTCTTGAATGGTACCAATCCCAGATTACTTTTCCAGGTTTAATCCAATCGATATTTCCAATTTTGGAAGGTGATGCCAATTGATTCTAATCGATTTGATTCAACGGGAATGTTAGTGGAATTATCAGAAGGAAAGAAGCATCGTCTGCCAAACAGAACAGTATATTCGGTCTTGTTTTATTTTCAGCATTGTCTTGAGCATTTGCACAACTACTGAGAGAAATCAACCCGATTGCAAATACTATGAATCCTATTCTTTGCATTGTTCTATTTTACTTTGGTTAATTGAATCATAACACTGGTAAATGGTTTTCTTAGATCGGTATCTATACCACGGTTCATTAAAACTTCAGCTGATAACACTTTTTTATGAGCACTAATTTTATTTTTACCATCCATATTTATTTCTTCTACCAAATATGACGCCTTGGGATCTATACCTTGTGGTTTAACGACATTTCTTTCGGAGCGTCTACTATATTCAAGGCAATACACAAATAGAATAGCTTCGTCCTTGTTTTCAGTCACATAATTAATCGCTGCATAACCATCGTCGTCGTATGGCGATAACAAACGGTATAAATCTCCAAACTGAATAATGTGTCTTTTATCTTTATAGATTTGAATAGCTTTTTTTGCATATTCTAATTCTTCTGAATTCAATTTCGTAGGACTTAGCTCGACCCCCAAACGTCCACCCATGGCTACATCAAATCTAAATTTTAGTGGTGTTGCCCTTCCTGTTTGATGATTAGGGGAAGAGGTGACGTGTGCAGCTGATGCAATTGGTGGATAAATATGATTTGTACCCCATTGAATGAAAATACGTTCAATGGGGTCGGTATCATCGCTGGTCCAAAATTCATGCGTGTTTTTTAAGATCCCGTATTCAACTCTGGCTCCACCAGAAGCAGAGGCTTGAAAAATCACTTTTGGATGGTTTTTTCCTAATTTAGCAAAAACAACTTCTAAAGCTTTTGCGTAATCAATCCATAAATGAGACTGGTTGTTAGATGTTAAATATGTAGAGCCATAATTTTGAATACTTCTATTCGCATCCCATTTTATATAAGTAATTCTTGGGTTCTCTTTTAAAATATCACTCACCACATTGTAAACAAAATCTTGCACTTTAGGATTAGATAAATCCAATAACAATTGATTTTTCTGCAACATTGGTTTACGGTTGTTTTTTCTTTGAATAATCCAATCTGGTTGATTTTCAGCGAGTTCACTTTTAGGGTTCGCCATTTCTGGTTCTACCCAGATTCCGAATTTTAATCCTTTTTTTTCTGCATGATCGATTAAATCTGAAATTCCATTTGGTAACTTTTTCTTATTGACTTGCCAATCTCCTAGCCCTGCATTAGCAAGATTTCTAGGATATTTGTTGCCAAACCAGCCATCATCTAAAATAAAATATTCTACACCCATTTCAGCGGCACCATCCATCATTCCTTTCAACAATTTAGCATCAAAATCGAAATAAGCACCTTCCCAACTGTTTAAAATAATGGGACGAATCTCATCACCAGCACGTAAATTATATTTTCTTGCCCAACGGTGTAGATTAATTGAAGCTTGATTTTTTCCTTCATAACTAAAAGTATAAATCATTCGAGGGGTTGTAAATTCTTGATTAGGTTGCAAGGTATATTGAGAAGCGAAAGGGTTGATACCCGCAGTTACCTGACAACGATCTACTTCGTCTAACTGAAAAGTTAGCTTATAATTTCCTGACCAAGCTAAGGCACCAGCGATGACTTCACCGCTATTTTCTTGTGCAGGTTTGTTTAAGGAAAGCATAAACGAAGGGTTTTCATATTCTGTTGCACGAACACCTTGCTTGGTTTCGATGACCTTTATTCCGTTGGTTAATTTCTCTTCTACCATTTGCATTTCTTTTCTCCAACTTCCGTAAAAATGCAATAAGTAATATTCTCGTGCTTTAAAACCAATAGCTGATGAAGCGAAATTTTGCAACTCAATGGCTTTTGATTCTTTATTTATAATACTTACCCATTGTTCAATAACATTTTCTTTTCTATAAGCCTTGAAGTGTAAATCAACAAATAGGTTCTTCTTTTCATCTTTTAAATGAATACTTGTATATTGAATGCCGTTTTTTGTGTTTTGGTCATGAGAAAGATAAAATAAATCCGTTACTAAAGTCCCATCATCATGCTTTACAAGCAGTGCAACTTCGTTAGGCCTGCCATTTCCAAAGCTTGGGTAGGCCTCATTAAAAATAGCTTTTAAATTACTAATACCTTCTGTAGAATTGAGTCGTTTTCCGTAATGTGCTTGATGCACTTTTTTAGACTTTGTTACATTATATACCAAAGAATTTTTATTCGTTTTGACATGAATAACTTGTGCGCTTATGCTGCAGCAAAAAACTATAGCAAAAAATAAAGTGATTTTTCTCATTTTTAATATTATGTGTTTTGAAACTTAATTAACAGAGTTAAAGATGGTTTATACGCACCAGCCTTAATTACGAGTTCCTTAGCATTATATATATTACAATTCAGAATTGAAACACGGGTATTGGATTTAGAAAAAAATACGCTTTTCTTCTCTACTTAGACAATCATTACTGTTACCTATAATTTTTTCTTCTATTTCTTTTTCCTAAAGTTTATTTGTATATATTTACGTAATACTTTATGTTTTTTAATGAAACTGTTACAAAATATTATAATTGATATAAAACATGGAAATAAAAAGGCTTTTAAAGAGTTTTTTGATGACTTCTACCCAATTTTATGTTCATTTGCTAATAAATATCTAAAAAAAACAGATCAAAGTAAAGATGCTGCACAAGATGCTCTTATTAAATTTTGGGAAAAACGTGAAGAGTTTGATGACTTACTGGGTGCTAAGCGTTTTTTATATGTTGTTGTAAAAAATAATTGCATCAACATTTTAAAGAAATCAAGAAACGATGTTGACTTATCCTTGTTAAGGGAATTAGAATCTGAATCTTTTTTTAAGAAAAATATTATTGATAAGGAAACGTTCATGATTGTCAGAAATGCCATAAACAAATTACCTCCACGACAAAAAGAAATTATTGAACTTTCCATGAAGGCTTTAAAAAGCCCTGAAATCGCTACTCGACTAGAAATATCCCCTCACACAGTTCACACTGCCAAGAAAAATGCATATCGAAAATTGAGAGAACTACTAAAAGAAAACTATTTTTTATTACTGTTCGTTTAAAAATAAAGACACATACTGAAATGTGCATACAGATGTATAGACTTATATAGAAGTCCATAAAATTTCTGCCCTTTCAATGAATTTATTACTAATGCGAATCAAGGGTTAAAAAATTAGCCCTATATAGGTCGCAGCGAGTCTTCCATTTTGCACGAAACAAAAAGAGTCACACAAAATAAGGCTATTATTAAGTTATTTTTGATTCCATATCTGTGCTGGTTTACTTGATTTATTTTTTTTCAGGATTATAGTTTGGGTTCGGGGCAGGAAACTGGGCAACTACATCTTTCAGCCAATCTTTCATGGTTTTCTCCAGTTCTTCTACTTTTTGCGGATTTAATGCCATAACATTATTAGCTTCTTCTATATCTTCTTTTAAATTATAGAGTTCATGGTTATTTTATTGTGAAAACCATCTAAATAGGGTCTGCTGAAAAAGTTGTTAACCAACAATGCTAAAGGTTGTGTTTTTCTTCAGAATTAAGTGTATGAAATTCAAATAGCCATTTTGTAATAAACGATCTTTTAGCAAGAGTAATGGTTTGCTCAAAAGTTGTTGAAATATGGAGCCAAAAGAGGTTTTCTTTTGGTAATTGATCAAATTCATTACAAAAAAGATACAACTTATCCATGATTCGGATGTCGCCTTTAGTTTGGCTCTTATTTTATTGAGATTGTAGCCATTTTTGCCCTGCCCAAATTTTGCCTCGATGTCATTTCTTTCTGCAGCTTCCTTTTTTAGTTTTGTTTTTTGGTATTGATTTATTGGTTGTTTTGGCTTATGTCCTAGTTGTGGAGCTGTTTTTCTAATGTTTCTTTCTTTGAGCCAATTTCGATTTTCTCTTGTTGAATACGCTTTATCTACTTGTACTAAATCCGGATAATACCTATGTATTTTAAAATATTGTTCTACCTGGCCTATCAAATCTTTTCCTGCATGATAAGCATTCCAACTCAGATGATTAAGGTCCGTAAAACCATTATCTAAACTAACTCCAAGTTTAGCTCCGAATTCAACTCTTGCGTTTTGTTTCCCTCTTAATATGGGGCGAACATGAACTTGGTAAATACTCACGATCCTTTCTTTACAAGTGTTTGTATTATCATCGTACATTTGTTTCTGTTGTAAATAAACAGTTTCTATCACTTCAATAAGCGCTAAATCTTTTTTGAATAAAGGGTACTCTTTCCCCATTACTAAATCGTCCGTATCTAACAACATTACTTTTACAAAATTGAGGTTTCTATTGACACTTTCTAACAATTTTCTTTTCATTTTTCTGTGAGCCGATTTCCCTTTGTTTTTATTTTTAGAATAGTTTAAAAACGCGGTGTTTATTGCTCTTCTGTAAGTTCTAGGTTTTGTCATCTTTTTGCCATGATAATGATACAATTTATCAATCATCTCATCCAATTTTTTACGGCTTGAATTTAGCAGTTTTGCATTAAGTACGTCAAATTCAGTTTTCCCAATCCGTTTTCGGATGGTTACAAACAAGGATGAATCAAATATTTTGTCAGTTTGAAAACCTTGTAAACCAACAAAAAACTGCATATAGATGTTTTCTTGAATAGCTTCTATTGTTTTTTGATCACTCAGATTCTCTTTATGCTTGATTATTAAAGCCCCTAGCACTATTCTTGGAGATATACTAGGTCTTCCTTGCCCAGTATTCATCAAAGAAATATACAAATTAGCAAATGCATCCCAAGGAACAACATAGGATAACTTAACCCACCTATTATCAGTAAGTAAGCCTACTTTAAAAGGGGTTTTGAACTCCGTAATTGATAATTGTTTTTCAGAAATATACTCAACCTTAATGCAACCTTATTTTCAATAATGATACGAAACACTTGCATTTATATCAAGAAAAAACAACTGTTTTAAACCGTAAAACACTTATAATTAAACTCTTAAAACGTTTTTCAGCAAACCCTAAATAGTTTCCATTTTATCTGTATCTAAACTTTGTGAATGACTAGAAATTGAAAAGATTATAAGTGCAATAAAGATCCAACAATGCTTTATATAATATTAATTTAAGGTTATCTCTAAAGATTCTTTTCCTTTTTCTTTATGAGGAATTAAACTCTTAAAAATCTTTTTTAAATTGGAACTTGGATCACTAACAACGATCGTATAATCACCATCTTTAAAAACTTTAGGGTCGTATTGTTTACCATTAATCCTTAATGTATAAATGATTTCATTGGTTTTTTCATGGATTACTTGAACTACGGGGTTGTTGATATCGGAAACTTTTATGCTAGGTAGCCATTTATATGCTTTTTTAGCATAATTATCTTCCATATTAATTGTTTTAGGCCATCCTGGATATTGAGTTCCGGTTGAGGCGTCCGTAGGGTCAACATATCTAGGCCAACATTCCATAGTAATATCTCTGCTACTTTTGGTCAATTTTACAATGCCATACCCTGGCATACGATCATGTAATGCCTTTGGTTCAACACCAGATTCTGGTCCAGGGTTGGTATGTGCATATACATTTACCTTGTTACCCAAACCATCTAAATATTCTCCAGTATAGTCTTGTAACCCTTCAATATAGTTGCCTCCAGTTTTTTCAAATGGTTGCCATGCTCTAGGATAAAAATTAGCAATCGATGGCACACAAAAAGACCAGCCAGCATCATTTTGCTCGTCGATACCGTGGTTTACAATGGTTGCTAAATGTTGATCGCCTGCCAGCATAAAACCAAAGCCCTTTCTTATAACACTTAAAGCCTTATTCCTACCAGTTTGTGGCCATCCGTTGGAATCGAAATCCATATAGAGATGATTTAAACCAGAACCATGGTGTGTTGCCATATTACCAAAAATGGTTTGAGATAATACTACTTTCATATCGGCTCCTTTCCAATCTGCCGCCCAGTGATCAAGATATTTCAACTGTCTATCTCCTAATAATTTTGCTCCTTTAACATCTGCCATGGCATAGGTGTAATTTGGATCGGAAACATGATCTGGCCTGCCAGATTTGGTTGGTGTAACTAACCCTAAAGGGCCAGATTTGAATTTTCTATCTTCAATAATAGCAAAACTTATTCTCCCTAAATTAAGAGTTGAATAATATACCCCAATGCCCCCTTTTATAGGTGCTGGATCGAATGGATCGGGTAAATGGCTAACCTGAGTTCTTTCTACCATTTTTACAAATTCAATGCCATGTACATAGCCTCCTTTGGTGTCTTTATCAATTTCTCCGCCACCATTGCCCCAAACATTACCTTGAAAAACATCATGATCATCTGGAATAGTTACAGTCGGTAAATCCTTGGTAATATTATTATATGCCCAACACCATAAGTACCATTTGTACATATAATCCATATTTTTGTTATTTCGATCTACATTACTTGGGCTTGCTCGTTCATAGATTTGATCACCACTAAAAAATAATAAATCTGGATTTTGTTTTTTAACATGATCTACCAATTGGTTATGCGGATACCATATTTGTTCTTTCCAATTAAATGGGGAACTCTCAACGCCTTTAGCTAAATTGTGGTTTCCTGTAAACCCTGCAACGATAACCGTGTCTTTATCTACTGGATTCTTTTTTATTGAGCCTTCAAAGTAATACTTTTCACCAGTTTCTTTTAGAGTATAAGAAAGACGGTAAGGCGTGGTTACAGAATCATTGAAATTTTCAATTTTAAATAAGGCATTATAAGATAGATGTTGTATTGATGTAGAACCTAAACTTTCCCAAACATCACCATTTTTAATTTCTAATGAAACGTCTTGATTATCGGTAGTTCCAATTGGCATTAACTGGGCATTTATTTTTAAAATCTTGTTGGAAAGTGTGTATTGTGCAGTTATAATTGGCCCACTATTATGGGACGAGTCATAGCTAAACTTATCGCCAGAAAGTGTCCAATTATTAAACCAGTATGCACCTGTGTTTTTGCCTTTACCAGGATGAGAAACTAATGCCACATTACCTTTTAATTTTAATTCTTCAATGTTATAGGTTAGTTTTCCTAATTCTTTTTGTGATTCATCAGAAACAGTTAAAATTAGTTGATAGCTAGTATCATTTTGATTGCCTTGGATTTCAATCTGATAGATTTGAGGTAAGTTTGATATACTTTGTTTTGCAAGAATTTCTTTTTGTTTGTTATTAAAATCCTGAATAAACATTGTACCGTTGGCAGTTACCCCGATAAAATATCCGCCTTCCTCTCCTGGGCTATGATGTATAAGCGCAGCAGCTCGATAATCAATCGATGATCCAGCACCAATTAAAAAACCAGATGATGCTTCTTTATTGAGGTTTTGATTTGGTGCAGTGGCACCAGTTTGAACACTCATAGCAAAGTTTCCATCATTTTCTAGTCTAGAAGTTACCAAATGAACTGTGCGCATTGGTTTCTTTTCAGAAGTTTCTTTACAAACTAGCTTACCGTTTGCAACTTCCCAATCTTGTATGCGATTCGCCCAAAAGTTCTCACCGGACCATGTCCTGTTTACAACATTAGTCCAGTTATAAGTTATTTCGTTATAATTAGTGTTGCAGCTCGAAATGATGAGCATCAGAATGGCTAATTTTAAAAGCTGGTTTAATTTCATTTTTAATTATTTTTTTTTGTTTTGAACTCTATATTCTTTCATTAATTTGCCAAAATCAGGATCAATATCTTGTTTTATTATTTCGGGTCTTTCCTTTTCTAACCATTAAATAACTTTAGGAGCATTTGGTGGCGGAGTATTTCCCTAATTTATTGGATCTAATCTATAATCATGATTTTTAGAATTCCAATTTTGATAATACCCTCTTAATTTTTGGGCAACATCATTATATTTAGGAATATTTATTAAGTTATACATTTCAAAAGGATCATTCACAATATCAAACAATTCTTCTGGTTCTTTATTTTCCGCAAAGAACTTTTGTTGTAAGTCTGTAAGTTTCCCTTCTTCATTGAGAGTCCTCATAATACGAACTGCGGGTCTGTAAAATTCTAAATAGGCCTGGTGTGCATCGTGAGGCTGATCAGTAATATTATTTTTAATGTATCGATATTTATCTGTTGTAATTGTTCTAGAATTTCATCCCATAGATCTCGTGCAGAATAGATATACTCTTTAGGGCATAAAACTATTAATGAATTTGAAACTGAAATGTATAATCAAAATGTAGCAGCTTAAAACTTGCAATTAATTGTCCACTTTTTTGTTGCAAGTCCACACTTTGACCGCCCTATCCAATGTAGAGAGCGTAATCTGTAAATATTTACAGATTACGCTCTCTATCTACAATTATATTTTGTCTGCTCAATTTTTTTTACAACACTAATTGAGAGCTATTACCATCCGGTATTCTGCTCTCCTAAAGTAGGGTTTTTCTGAAATTCAGCATCAGGAATGGGTAATAACAGATGTTTATCTGCAATATTAACACCCATAATTCTTGCCATTTCAACTGGACCAGCAGGTTCGCCAGCAGCTATGGCTGAAAGATATACGGCTTGCACATCTACTACAAGAGTTCTCCATCTCATTCTATCTAGTTTTCCGTGGTTTTCACCAACTAATTCCCACAATCTTTCTTGTCTAATAGCATCTCTCAAACCGTCCTTAGATAGTCCCGTAATATCTGGAACATTAGCTCTAAACCTTACTTTGTTTAGACTAATCTCAGCACCAGTCATATTATTATTTTGATTTGCAGCTTCAGCATGAACCAATAATATATCGGCTAATCTAAAAATGATAAAATTGATTCCGTCTTTATCCTGAATGTCGTTAGTTCGTTGATGTTTTTGCATATAGATCATATTCAACTGATCACCTGCTAAATTTTTATCGAAAACAAGACCTTCTAACCTTTCATCAGCAGGGTCATACGTGTTAACAAAACTTTGTCTTACAGTATTGAAACCAAATCCACTCATCCAAGACTCTCTATTTTCTCTAAGTTCATCTCTGGTTCTAATTCCGTATCTACGACCTCTAGAAGTTATTTTAATTTCTATTTGAAAGTCTAACGTAAAAATAATTTCCTCGCTAAACTCGTTTTCTTCTGTAAATACGTCTTTATATTCATTTAAAAGAGCATGATCTGAATTATTAATCACATCAGCAGCAGCAGCTTCAGCTTTTGCCCAATCTTCTTGATAAAGATATGTTTTAGCTAATAATGATTTAGCAGCCCATTTTGTAGCTCTTTGTTTGTCATAACCCCTGTCATAGCTTGGCGGTAATGAGTTTTCTGCAATTAATAAATCTGCAATAATTTGAGCACGAACTTCTGCAACAGGGGTTCTTGGTAAAGCTGCTATTTCAGCTGCATTATCTGTTATTTCACCTACCCATAAAGGTACATCGCCAAATAATTGCTGCAATGTATAGTAAGAGTATGCTCGTAAGAACAAAGCTTCTCCAATAAATTGGTCCTTAACGTCCTGAGACAAATCAGAGGCTTCTAAACGCCCAATGGCCTTATTTGCATCTCCAATTAAGATATAAAAATTTCTCCAAATATCTGAGATATCACCAAAAGTTGAAGTGTAATCGTATCTCGCCGTTGGATTTGAAATAACTCTATTTGGCGTTACTGATGGATCTCCAACAATGGTCATCATTTCTAAATCTCTTCCATAAAGGTCATCATCAGTTAACCTTGCATATTGTCCTGTAACCGCAATTAATGCATCTTTTTCAGTATTGTAAAATTGTTCGGGAGAAATAAACCCAGTTGGGTTTTCTTCAAGTACATCATCACATCCAGTCATAAAAGCAAGCGTAATGAATACTATAGTTATTGATATATATTTTTTCATCATTTTATTGTTTAAGTTGTTATTATAAATCTAATTTTAAACCTAAAAGAAAGGTTCTACTTTGAGGATAATCTGCCGAATAAAACCCACGATATTGTGTCGAAGATCCGCCAGCTGGCACGAAATTTACTTCAGGATCATATCCCACAAATTCTTTGCTTTTTATTAAGAATAAATTATTGCCTGAAAAGTAAATATTTAGATTATTAATAAGTTCACTCTTTAAAGGCACATCATATCCTATTCTAAGAGTTTTTAGTCGTAAATACGAACCATCATGTACATCTGCAGTACTTGATCTTATATGCTGTATAGCATCTACACGAGGCAAATATGCTTCATTGTTGGTTGGAGTCCAACGATTTCCTACAATAGCTAAATTGTTTGATCTTGTATCACTATACGCATGATCGTTCCACTCTCTATAATATAAGTCGTTACCATAACTACCGTAAAAATAAAGTCCTAAATCAAAATTCTTATAGCGAATATTTGCATTCAAACCTCCAAATAATTTTGGTGTTGGATTTCCAATAACATGCTCATCACCACTATCAATAAAAGTGTCACCATTGTAATCACCATATTTTTGATCTCCTGGTTTTAATCCTGATTTTTGAGATGGATCTAAATTAGATGCATCAATTTCGGCTTGGTCTTTCCACGTGCCTAGATAATCTAACCCTAAGAACACTCCAATTGGTTGTCCTGGAGTTAAAACTGATGTAGCATTTAATTCTGGTAAAGAACTTCGACCTATAATTATTTGATCAACACCTTCACTTAAACTTACAACTTGATTTTTATTTGTTGATATGTTAAAAGACATATCAAAACCAAAATCTTCTTTATTTATGATATTCATTGATGCAAGTAATTCAAAACCTTGATTTTCAACAGCACCTACATTTCTCAACTGACTGGTAAACCCAACTTGAAAAGGTAAATCAACATCCAATAATAAATTGCTAGTATTTTTTTTGTAATAATCGATTTCTAGTTTTAATCTGTTGTCTAAGAACCCTAGTTCTAAACCAACATTAAACTGATCTGTTTTTTCCCATTTTAAATCGGGGTTTGGTAATCTAGTTTGTGTAAGTCCAACATATTCAACACCGCCGAAAACTGCTAAATTGTTAGAAAGCGATCCAAGAGTTTGAAAAGGAGCAATTCCTTGATTACCTGTTTGACCATAACTCATTCTAAATTTAAAAGTGTCAAACACATCAGAATCAGCCATAAATGATTCTTTCTTCAGGTTCCATCCTATAGCGCCAGCGGCAAAATTCGCCCATTTGTTATTTTCCCCAAATACTGAAGAGCCATCTCGTCTTCCTGTAACTGTGAAAATATATTTATTATTTAGAGAATAGTTTACTCTTCCCAGAAACGATAGAATTTGTCTTCCGCCTGATCCTGATCTTGCAGATACTTGATCTTTATCAGCTAGTTGAACAGCATTAAATAAAGTAACATCTGTAAACAAGTTATTCGCTTCGATAGATTTAAACGAATTTCTGTCTCTTTGGTATGTAACACCTAAAACGGCATCAATTCTATTATTGTCGTTTATGTTTTTGTTGTAATTTAAAAGACCTTCAGTAATAATTCTTGTTGACTCACTTTCATCCATTAGCGCATCTCCACCTCTATTATTTAATAAACTTAAAGGCAATGTGGATGGTTCATACCTCTTTCTTTCAACATCAGAAACATCAGCGCTAAATGTAGGTCTAAAAGATAACCCTTCAAGTAGTTTAATTTCTCCAAATACACTTACCAAGGTTCTTTTACTTATCGTTTTATCTGATATCAAATCATTATTTGCAACTGGGTTTGTGAAATTAGCTCCGGAAAACGAATCTTCAAAGTTATAGTTACCTTCTGTATCGTAAACAGGATCTACAGGATTTAATCTTAAAACATCACTAAGACTAGTTTTTATGTTTTCTGATTTGCCGTAGCTTATGTTTAAGGTCGTTCCTAGTTTAAAATAATCATTTACTTTATGATCTATATTAGTTCTTAATTGATATCTGTTGTATCCACTTTCTTTAATAACTCCTTCTTGGTCATAATAACTAGCTGAAACAAAAGATTTTGTGTTTTCACTACCACCATTAAAACTTAGTGTTCTACTTCTGGTTAAACCAGATCGTGTAATTTCATCTTGCCAATTAGTACCTATACCTATTGAAGAAGGGTTGGCATAAATAGGAGACTCTCCTGTAGCCGCTCTTGCTTCATTAACAAGTTCTGCATAACCTTGCCCATCTAGCATATCAATTAAATTAGGGATTTTTTGAACGCCAACATAAGATTCAAAACTAAATCCTCCATTTTCATTTCCTCTTTTAGTTGTTATTAATATCACCCCATTAGCACCCCTTGCTCCATAAATTGCTGTTGCAGATGCATCTTTCAATACTTCAATAGATGCAATATCTTGCGTATTAATACTATTTAAATCTCCACCACCAATAAATCCATCAATTACATACAATGGTTCGTTTCCAGCGGTAACTGAATTTCCACCTCTAATTCTTATTGAGGCACCTCCACCTGGAACACCACTAGCAGATGTTACAAAAACCCCGGCAGATTTACCCTGTAGGGCGTTTTCAATATTTGCAGCGGGTGATGCAGTAATATCCTTTGCTTTTACTGAGGATACTGATCCTGTCAAGTCACTTTTTCTAATAGAACCATACCCAACAAGTACGATTTCATCAAGTGCTGAAGCGTCTTCTTCAAGAGTAACATCTATGGTATCAGAAGTACTAACAGTTACTCGAACGGTTTTCATACCGAGGTAACTAAATTCTAAGACATCTTCAATATTTGCATTTAAAGAATAATTGCCATCAAAATTAGTCTGAGCACCTTTATTGGTTCCAACAATTTTAATACTTACACCAGGCAAGGGAGATCCATTTTCATCAGACACCTTTCCTTTAATTTCCTTTTGTTGTTCCTTAATAACAGGCGTTAGCTTTGCCTCTGTTTTCTTTAAAATTATTCTCTTATCATCAGTAAATTCAAAAACATAATCACCAGTATTTAAAGTACTCTCTAATAATTCAGATATTAGAATTATTCCTTTTTTTAAATGAACTTTAGGTGAATTTTCGAATAGACTTTCATGATATATGAATGAATATTTTGATTGTTTTATTATTAACTCAAAAACTTCATCAACTGTAATAGACATATTAGAGTCAATCACAATTTTGGTTTTCTGAGAAAACCCGTTTTTTGGCATAAAGCCGAAGACAGAAGTACAAAAAATAAAAATAAAAATTTTCATACTGTTAATTAAGAGTTCCTTTTTTAATAAAAAAATACATTTAGGTGATTTAATTTTCATAAATTTGAGTGTTAGTTAACCATTGGTTTTAATTAATACTTAAAAGGGGAATTGAAGCGAGTTACTTTGCAAGGTATGAGCTTCTTCCCCTTTCTTTATTTGATAATTATCTTTTTTTCAATTATATCATAGTCATTTATAAAATTAGTGCTTTTAATAAGTTCTAAAATATCTTCTATTTTTTGATTTTTACTCACAGACCCTATGAATCTGACATCCTCTATTTCTTTATTAAGAAAATCAATATCTACATCATACCATCTTGATAATACTTTTCCAATCTCTTTCAAAGGTTTTTTGTGGAAGTTAAAAATTCCATTTTTCCAAGATGTTTCGTTATAAATGTCGACTTTAGAAATTTCTATTTTCTCATTTTTAATACTAAATTTTGATTGCTCTCCAGGGCTTAGATATTCCTGTACCGAATTATTCCCAATAACGACTTTCCCTTCAACCAATGTCGTTGTAATCATTTCATCTCCATTATAAGATTTTACATTAAATTCTGTACCTAAAACTTCAACAACTTGATTATTTGTAGCTACTTTAAAGGTAGCCCCGTTATGCTGAGTGCTTGGTGATACGTCAAAATAAGCTTCTCCATAAATTAATTCTACTTTACGTTCTTCTCCATCAATAAATGATGTTGGGTATTTTAATTGAGATTCTGAATTTAACCAAACTTGTGTTCCATCTGAAAGCTTAATAAAGAATTGACCTCCTCTAGGTATTGTTAAATAGTTGTAAGCAATTTCTTTGGTGTTTCGTTTTACAACTTCATATATAATTTCCTCACCATTACTATTGGCATTTTGAGTTTGGAAAGACTCCCCTTTTTCAAGTGCAATTTGAGAACCATCTTCTAAGGTCAAAGTTGCTTTGTCAGTACCTGGTTCAATATTTTTTATTATTATTGATGCTGCTGCTTCCTCGTTGCTAAAAATATTTTCCTTAAATAAAGAGCCTAATCCTATAAATATAATTGCCATTGCAGCATATTTCAAAAAGGTCGGGACTAATCTCTTAATTTTGGAATTAGACTGTATCTTTGAACTAATTTTATTCCAGCCTTCATGTGTTTTATACTTTTGAACAATTTTTGAATTTGAATCATACCATCCATCTTTAATAATTGTTTCATAAATCTCTTGATTTTCTTTAGATTCATTGCGCCAACTATCTAGATATTCACGGTCTTCTTCGTTAATAGACTCACTAAATGAACTAGCAATAAGTTTTGCTAATTTTAGAAATTCATTCTCTTGGTTCATCTTACATTTAATTAAACATTCTATATACAAAACAATTCAGAATTAAAACATGGGTATTGAATTCTGAAAAAAATACGCTTTTCTTCTCGAATTAAATTAGAAAGTCCTCGTATACTTAGGCGATAAGTAGCATTATCTATGTCTCTTTTTTGTTTTTTTATTTTTCACAAGTCAGTTTTCATATACTTACGGCATATTTTATTATAGGGTTACCCATTTAGTTCTCAAATAGTTGTATTTGAGTGTATTATTTTGTAAATTATATTCAAATCCAGATAATATGAGAATACCTAAATAACTTGATAGACAGTAGTTTAAAGATCGTTTTTCGAGCAAAGAGTCTTGCTATGAGTTTTTAGCAGAACTAAAATGGCAGGAAGGCTATTGTTGTAAACGCTGTCAATCAGAACACTATATAAAAGGTAAACAACTAGCAAGTCGGGTTCTGTCGCATCTAAGGTAAGCAAAACTTAAATTAAGACCGTTGCAAAAAGCGAACTTAATTAATTTTACTTTTTAGAGTTCCCTTTTTTCTCAGCTAAAACATCGATTATGCAATTTTTTTCTGTTTTTATGTCAATAAATGCCTTTTTTAGGCCTCATTTTCCCTTAATTTTTACAATTAGACGCAAATATCCCTGGACT
>TARA_B110000238_G_scaffold39997_1_pt1 | contig 21352 bp, 19 predicted proteins | sample TARA_B110000238 | Tara Oceans TARA_B110000238 (sample SAMEA4397569) | marine metagenome | biome: Polar Biome; feature: [SRF] surface water layer (ENVO:00010504); material: water (ENVO:00002006), including particulate matter (ENVO:01000060) such as... | depth 5 m | reverse complement strand
ATATATTTGAGAATATGGGAAGAGCATTTGAATTTAGAAAAGCTAGAAAAATGAAACGCTGGTCTGCAATGGCTAAAACATTCACAAGGATTGGTAAAGATATTGTTATGGCTGTTAAAGATGGAGGTCCATCCACTGAATCAAACTCAAAATTAAGAGCAGTAATTCAAAATGCAAAGGCTGCCAATATGCCTAAAGAAAATATCGAAAGAGCTATAAAAAAGGCTTCTGACAAATCATCTGAAAATTTTAAAGAAATATTATTTGAGGGATATGGTCCCTACGGAATTGCTATTATAATTGAAACCGCTAGTGATAACAATAAAAGAACCGTCGCAAATGTAAGAAGTCATTTTAATAAAAATGGGGGTAGTTTAGGAACGGCTGGTTCAGTAGAATTCATGTTTGATAGAGTGTGCAATTTTAAGATCGAAACAGATATCGATGTTGAAGAGTTAGAACTAGAATTAATAGATTTTGGTGTCGATGAAATTATTAAAGAAGATGATGGATTTTTAATATATTCCTCTTTTGAGAACTATGGAATAATCCAAAAAGAATTAGAATCTAGAAAAATTTACATTATAACTTCTGAATTTGAAAGAATCCCTAAGCAATTGAAGGATTTAAGTAGAGAAAAAAAAGAGGAAGTGAATATATTAATTGAAAAGATTGAAGAGGATGATGATGTTCAAAATGTGTTCAATAATATGCTTTAGTTTATGAGTATTTTGGAATTTTCCCTTTAACATCCCTGAAAAAAGATCTTATTTTTTTTAAATCTGTTTCAAAATTATCTGTAGGATAAAAGGGGGATGAAAAATTAACATTTTTATCTTTAAAATTTAAAGTGACACTAATAATTGGAACAGATGCTTTTTTAGCTATATAATAAAATCCTGTCTTCCATTTTTTAACTTTTTTTCTAGTTCCTTCAGGGGATATTCCTAATTTAAATTCAGTTTCATTATTAAAAATTTCAGAAATAACATCAACTGTTTTCGATCTACTTGTTCGATTTACCGGTCTCCCACCCAACATTCGAATAAAATATCCAAGAGGGAATTTGAAAAGCTCTTGTTTAGCAATAAAATTTATATTTTGATTAGTTACTTTTCTAACAATCATTGCTAAAAAAAAATCAATCCAATGGGTATGAGGAGCTACAATAACAACACATTTTTTTGGTAAATTATAATTTCCGAAAACCTTCCATTTAAAGATTTTAAAAAATATAATGTCAGCTACTTTGTTCATTAACTATTTTTCTAGCATTAATCAAATCTTCCATAACGTCAATCCCGTGACCATTATAATTAGTTTTAACCATTTTAATTTTCTTTCCGTTTTCTAAGTATCTTAATTGTTCTAATTTTTCTAATTTTTCTAAAGGGGAAGGTTTAGATTTATAAAAATACAATAGACTTTCTTTTCTAAAAGCATAAACTCCTATATGTTTAAAATAATTCGTGTTTTTAATATTTAACCTATTATACGGAACAACAGATCTAGAAAAGTAAATAGCAAAATTATTATTATCTACTACAACTTTTACATTATTTGGATTATCTATATCAATTGGTTCTATTATTGGTTGCATTAAAGATGCTAAATCAATTATGTTTTGAAAATCATTATTAAATACATCAATTAATTTTTTAAGACTTTGTTTGTCAATAAAAGGCTCATCACCTTGAACGTTAAGTATTAAATCTGCTTTTATTTCAGATGCAAATTCAGCTATTCTATCAGAACCACTTTCGTGTTTAATAGAGCTCATAAAAATGCGTCCACCATTTTTTCTAATTAATTCAAAAATTATTTTAGAGTCTGTAACCACAAATACTTCATCAAATAATCCTAAATTTATTACATTCTTATATGTCCTTAAAATCAAAGGAATTCCTCCTAAATCCATCATTAATTTACCTGGTAATCTTTCAGAGTTATATCTAGCTGGAATCATTGCTATAGTCTTCATCGTTTAAATTTTTATATAAAAATACAGTTATATTTTTTATTAAAAACCAATTAAATAAAGTTTACTTTCAGCTCTTGTTACAGCAGTATATAACCATCTCATATAATCGATATCTGGCCCATCCTTGAGATAAGGTTTTTCAATAAATACAACTGGCCATTGCCCCCCTTGTGCTTTATGACAAGTAATAGCGTAAGAAAATTTAACATTAAGAGCATTGAAAAATGGATTTTCTTTAGTTTTTAAAAATCTTTTATATTTAGATTTTATATTTATATAGTCTTTTTGAACTTCTTGATATAAATTATTTGACTGTTCGTATGAGAGGGATGGCAAATCAGAATCTAATGTATTAAGCATAATAATTGTATCAAATGAAGGGTAATTACTATAATCTACCATTCTAATATTTACTTCAGCAAATTCAAATCCATACAGCTCTCTAATTCTATGTATTTTAACAATTTCTATAATATCCCCATTTGCTAAAAAAGGTATCTCTGAATCAGATGATGTCCAAAAATAATTATTCTTAGTAATCATTAGTAGATCTCCTAAACAAACTTTGTGTTCATGAGATAGAATAGTCTTTCTTATCTGTTGATTATATTGATTTGCACGTTTATTAGAACGTACAATAATTATAGAGTTATCTCTTCCAATTTCATTAAAGCTATTTTCAATTGATTCTTGAATTTCGAAACCATCTGACAGAGATACTATATCATTAAATTTTTTAAATTTAAAATCTAAATCATTATTAATTATAGTATTTCTAATCACCGTGGCATTATATAGTATACCTGATTCTTCTGATTGCCTTACTACATCACTAATCTCATATTCATCAATATTTATATTATAAGTAGTTTTTAAAAATTCTGAATTCAATGCTGGACTAATTGTTTGATTTACAGGTGGCAATTGAGCTGTATCTCCTATAAAAATTAATTTTGAATTAGTCTTAAAATCTACAAAATCAATTATATCTTTTAAAAATGAATTTTTTTTAAACAAATCATTTGAATTTGAAAAATCAGAAATCATTGAAGCTTCATCAACAATAAAAACAATGTTTTTGATTTTATTTTTTTTTAGAGTGGATTTAAAGTTTCCTGATTTATCAACTTTTGAATAGTATATTTTTTTATGAATAGTGGAGGCATTATTCTCTGTATATTTTGATAAAACTTTTGCAGCTCTTCCAGTCGGAGCAAGTAAACAAAAACTCATTTTATTATAATGTAAATTTTCTACTAAAGTTTTCATTAGGGTGGTTTTACCCGTTCCGGCATACCCTTTTAATAAAAATAAACTAATCCCATTTTTATTAAATAAAAACTCACTCAAACTTTGAATAGCTAATGATTGATCATTAGTAGGTTCAAATTTAAAATTTTTCAAAAGTAATTTGTAAAATTCTAAGGAATTCATGGGATTTTAAATTTAAAAAAATCTATTATTAATACTAATTTTAGAGAACAAAAAAAATTTGTAGTTTTGTTTAAATATAATTAATTATACTATGGAATTCATATCAAAATACAAGAGAATAATTGAGGGTGTACTTTGGATACTTATTTTAATTTTCGCCTACAAAGTCTATGGATCAATAAACGGACCTATAGAATTTAATAAAGTTAAAAATGAAAGATTCTTAAAAGTAATTGATAGATTGAAAGATATTCGTAATTCTCAAATAGCTTTTAAAAGCGTTAATGGTATTTATTCTGATAATTTTGAAGGTTTAATTAAGTTTATTGACACCGCTCAATACACTCTCATTCAAAAAAGAGATTCTAGTTTTTTAGAATATGATAGAACTTTTCGAATTGATATGTTAAGAGAAGTTGTAGTGATTGACACACTTGGATATGTTTCTGTAAAAGATTCATTGTTTGGTAACTCTTTGAGATATAAAAATTTAGCTCTAGTTCCAATTAAGGGAGTTGATGCAATGTTTAAAATAAAATCTGATATAATTAAAAAAGGAGATTATGATGTTCCTGTTTTTGAAGTAAGTATTTCTAAAGATATTGTTTTATGGGATCAAAATAAAGACCTCTTAAAGCAAGAAAAAGGCTTAATGTCTGTTGATGGTGTCAATGGCCCCTCTCTTGTTCTAGGATCATTAACAGAGGTTAACACCAATGGAAATTGGCCAACAACCTATGATGCAATCGCGAGAAATTAAAATAAAGCCAAGTACAAATCTTTTAATTAAACTAGGTTCATATAACCTAAGCTTAATTTTGTCAGATACCAAGGGCAATATTATCCAATACATTAGTGAAAAGTTTGAAGAAAAAGTTGAACCAAAAAAACTTTCTGAAAAGTTAGATTTAGTTATTAATAAGTCTGAAATTATTAATTCTAATGTTATTAAGGTTAAATTAATAGTTCTTAATAAACTATCTTCATTGGTCCCTTTAAATCTATTTCAAGAAGAATTAAGCTTAGAATACCTTAAGTTTAATTCAAAGCTTATAGATGGTGATTTCGCAGCACACGATTTAATCGATGAAATAGAGGCTGTAAATGTGTTCTTACCGTTTGTGAATGTCAATAATTACTTGCTAGAAAAATTTGGTTCTTTTAATTACTATCATTATTCAACAATATTGATAAAAAAGCTAATTAAATATGACTCATCTAAAGAAATATCTATTTACGCTAATATTCAATCAAATAATTTTCATGTTATAATTTTAAAAAACAAAAAACTTATTTACTATAACATTTTTGATTTTAAAGAAAAAGAAGATATTCTTTATTTTTTACTTTTTGTTTTAAAACAAAATAAAATTGATCAAAACAAGCATAAACTTTCTGTGTTAGGCAAAATTAAAAAAGAAAGTGAAACTTACTTACTACTAACTAAATTTATTAATAATATAGAAATTCTTAATCCCAAGGAAGAAATTACTAGAAAAAAAATTGAAAAATATTCTGAAATTGATTACGTAATAATATGAGAATCATTTCTGGGACAAACAAAGGAAGAAAAATTTATGCCCCTAAAAATCTTCCTGTAAGACCAACTACGGATCAAGCTAAAGAAGCATTATTTAATATAATAAGCAACAACTTTAACCTATCTGAATTATCGATACTTGATTTATTTGCTGGTACAGGCAATTTAAGTTATGAATTTTCATCAAGAGGAGTAAAAGATGTTACTTGTGTGGATTTAAATATTAAATGTATAAATTTTATAAAATCTATTTCCAATAAACTTTTGTTAAATATTAAGGTAATAAAATCTGATGTGTTTAAATTTTTAAATAAAAACATCATAAGCTATGATATTATTTTTGCAGACCCACCATATGATTTTGAACAAATAAATTATGAAAAAATAATTCAGCTAATTATTTACAAACAACTTTTAAAGCATGAAGGCTTACTTATAATAGAACATTCAAAAAAAACAAACTTAAAAGATATTCAAAACCATTATGAAACTCGAGAATATGGAGGGTGTTGTTTTAGTTTTTTTAAAATATAAAACACTGTAATCCATATTTTTATATATATATATTTAAAGAAAAGAATTAAATATCTATAAATGCACTAATTGGCATATGATCAGATATTTTTTGATCAAAAATTTTGAATTTTTTAGCAGAAAGTGATTTAGAAATAAATATATAATCTATTCTAATTGGCATAAATTTGAAGTCATATGTAGAGCCAAAACCAATACCTTTTAAATCAAAAGCGTCCTTTAGAATATTCCCAATTTGCTTATAAACAAAAGAATATTCTGTGTTATTTAAATCAACTGTCAAAATTATTTTATAAGGAGATTTTGAAATATGGTCAAGCAATATTTTTGATTGTTCATTTTGAGATAAATAAGTTTTTTTCATTTTGCTAATAACACTTTTTAGACTGATTAAATCTGCTTTCAAATCCTGCATGTCAACTTTGAAAGACTCAAAATGAGCGTTATAAATTCTAAGGGTATCCTTTTTTTGAATAATATCAATAAAAATTGCATTATTCACTGAACTATTAAACTCAACTAATCCTTTATTTATAATCTGATTATTAGTATGTATAGATTGACCAACGTTATCCCCTGAAAAGTAAATATATTTATTTTTATAATTATTTAATAAATACTGGTAATCCCCATGATATTCTTGAATTGACAACACATCTGGAATATTTTTCTTAAAAAACTTTTCTGTAGCAAAAGGAATACTATCGTTTTCAATCCACTTGTAATGATTAAACAACCTAGCGTTAAAACTCATAATTTGAAACCCATTCAATTCACTCTTTTTCTTATCTCCCATTCTGAAAAAAGAAAATGAATTATAAAAAAGAAATATTATAATTACAAAAGGAAATATTACTTTAAGGTCAAGTTTTATTGACCAATAAACAAAAAAGCTAATGTTTATTAAAACTAATATCGGAAAGATAAAAGTTAGAAAAGAAATAGTAGAAAATAATGGGTGATAGTAATTATTTAAGATATAGCAAATTAAAATTAATACAGAATTTAATGAATTTAATAAAAACATAAATTTTTTAAACAAACTTCTTCTGTCTTTAAAAAAAATCAATTTTGTCCTGCTTTAAAAAGTATGTCTTTCTCTTCCTTGGTTAAACTATCATAACCTGATTTACTGATTTTATCCAGTATTAAATCTATTTTATCCTGATCTATAGATTGTCTTGAGGACTTTGAGTAAGTTTTTTTCCTATAAACTTTCTTGATTTTTGTTTTCTTTTTAAATAAACCCTGAACATAATTTAAAAAACTTATTATCCAATTACCATAATCTTTTCCTTTTGCTAGTTTAGAGTTATAAAAGTATCCCCAGGCAGCACCACCTAAGTGAGCTAAGTGACCTCCAGCATTTCCAGAGGGTATCTGAATCATATCAGAAATAATAAAAAATACTGCCAAATAAATAATTTTAACATCAAATAATATGATACGAAAGGAATATGTTGGCATATAAGCTGCCAAAAAAACAAAAACAGCCATAGCGCCAGCAGAAGCGCCTATCATTGCTGGTTTTAATCCTTTAAAAACAGGAAAAATATTATAACTCAACAAGTAAGTAAATGATCCGGACAAGATACCTATAAGGAAAATCTTAAGGAATTTTTCTTTTCCAAAAAGGTCCAAAACTACTCTTCCGCTAAAATAAAGAATTATCATGTTTCCAACCAGATGCCACAAATCAGCATGAAAAAAACCATAAGTTAATAAAGACCAAGGTTTGTAAAATAATTGAGAAATTGATGGAGAAACTTCAAAAAAACTAATTACAGAAAAAGAGTTTTCATTAAATAAATACAAAAAGGTATTTACCAAAAAGGGTAATATAAAACAAACTATCATCCAAACTATAATTTGGCCTAAAACGTCTAGGTTTTTATACTTAAATTTTAAATTATCTATCAGTTCCATCTATTTCCATTAAATTGATTTCTTCTCCAATACCAAACCATAATAAAACCAGATAATGCACCTCCTACGTGAGCAAAATGAGCGATTGGACCCAAAGAAAATGATGAAAACCCAAAAAATAAATCCATGAGTATAAGTCCAGGAACTAAGAATTTTGCTTTTATTGGAATTGGAGGAAATAAAAGCATTAGTTCAGAATTGGGAAATGAAAAAGCAAAAGCAACAAGCACACCATAAATTGCACCAGAAGCTCCAACCAAAGTAGTGTTGTAAGTAGAATAAGCTGAAGTTAGATTTTCTTCAGAAATATACTGTAAAATTGATGGATTATACGATCCCTCAGATAGTACAATTTTCAATGTTTCAAAAGACACACCATTAGGTTCAACTAAGGAGAATACGGATTGTATTTCTAGATAATAAACGAATAATTGAAGACTAGCAGCACCTAAACCTGATGAAAAATAAAAAAATAAAAATTTATTTTTTCCCCACATTTGAACCAAAGGAGAACCAAACATCCACAAACCTATCATATTAAAAATAATATGATACAAATTTCCATGCATAAACATGTGGGTAAAAACCTGAGTAACAATAAACTTGTCATTTTCGAAATAGTGAAGAGCTAGTAGATCGTTACTAAAATCTCCTAAAAATTGGGAACCAATAAAAAACAATACGTTAATTATTAATAACTGTTTTATAGTGTCAGGTATAGTTCTCATTTAAAAAACATTTTTTTTATCGAATCTGTTGAGACTATTTTGAAAATAATTTTATCAAAAGGTGATATATTAGATTCTTTACAGGCAAATAAATCATTTACAAGTGATTCTTGCTGTAATTTTTCCAACTTAAATCCGGATTTTATTGATGAACACTTAGATAATACTTTAGCTATATAATCATTCAAACTATTACTATTATTTTTAAATTCTGATATTTCATTATCAATTAACTCTTGAAAGAACTCTTGAATTTTATTTTCTAAAAAAACAGGATGAATAGCCGAAACTTCTATTTGATTTTCATCAAATTTATTAAAACTAAAACCTAAATTGATTAAAGATTTTCTCATGTTACTTAATAATCTAATTTCTTGAGAATTTAAATCAATTTTAATTGGGAAAATTAAGGTCTGAGATGAATTATTCCCCTCGCTAATTTCCATTAAAAATTTCTCATAAAGAATTCTTTGATGCGCTCTTTTCTGATCTATTATCACAACACCTGAACTGATTTTGGTAATTAAATAAGTATTGTTTAGTTGAAAAACAGAAAAAGAAACTACACTATTTTTATATTCCCCAAATATATTTTCAACAGACGACCCCTTTTTAATTGAAGACTCAAGATTCACTTCGATATGTTTTGGGGAGTCTAAAAAAACATCAAATGGATTGAAAGATTTATTAAAATCAACAGATGGAAAAGGGGCTCTTTTATCCTTAAACTGATAAGGAGTATTCAGATTAACACTATTCTCAAAATCTATTGTGGGAGATATATTAAATTGCCCTAGACTATGTTTAATAGAAGATTTAAGAATGGCATATATAGACTGATCATTATCAAATTTAATTTCTGTTTTATTAGGATGAATATTTACATCTATTGAGTTATTGGGAACATTAAAACACAAAAAGTAAGATGGATGATGGTTTTCTAAAATCAAACCCTCATATGCACTTCGAACAGCATGATGTAAGTGTGGATTTTTCACAAACCTATTATTAACGAAAAAAAATTGAGAAGTTTTAGTCTTTTTAGAATGTTCGGGTTTGACTATAAAACCACTTATTTTTGCAATTTCTGTTGACTCATTAATGGGAACCAACTTTTCTTGAGTAGATTTTCCGAAAATTCTAATAATCCTCTGCTTAAAAATAGATGTTTTTAAATTAAAAATTTCATTTTCATTATTGATAAAAATAAAATTAATACTGTTATTTATTAATGAAACTCTGTGAAATTCATCAATAATATGTCTTAATTCAACATTATCAGATTTTAAAAAATTTCTTCTGGCGGGAATATTAAAAAATAAATTTTGAACAGAAATAGAAGTGCCTTTTTTACATAAAACTTCAGTTTTAGAGATAACCTCTCCACCTTTAAGTTTAATTTCGTTTCCTAAATCTTTGTCTAAAATTTTATTGGAACTAATTTTCATATGAGATACAGCAGCAATACTAGATAATGCCTCCCCCCTAAAACCCATAGTATTTAAGTCAAATAAATCACTTGAATTTCTGATTTTTGAAGTAGCATGTCTTAAAAAACAGATATTTAAATCTTCTATGCTCATTCCAGGACCATCGTCAATTACTTGAATAAGTGTTTTTCCCGCATCTTTAATAACCAATTTGATTGTTTTAGATCCACAATCAACTGAGTTCTCCAAAAGCTCTTTAACGACAGAAGAAGGTCTTTGAACTACTTCACCTGCAGCTATTTGATTTGCTACATTATCAGGAAGCAACTTAATCAAACTACTCATTAGAAAAATATTGATAAATCAAAATCAATAATAAATAAAAAAATCATTATCAATACCAAAATTATTAGAAGAATTATTTTTGAAAAGGCTGAATTTGATCTATTTCTTTGTAAAACTCTAGATTCTCTCCACTGGGAGGAAATATCAGCAGAACTATTAGAATTTCTTTTCTTTGAATAAACCGAATCAAAATCGTAAACATTTTCTATAGATTTGTTCTCGTAATGTCTAGGATTATAACTAAAGCGTTTATTTTTTTCTAGTTTAAATAAATTACTCTTCAATTAAAATAATATTTAATTTCAAATGTACAAAAATGAGCAGATAATTTAGGCTTTAACATGTAACAGGAATTATTATCTTAGCCAAAGATGAAAAATAAAAATATTTCCGATTTAAAAACATTACTTTTTGGTAAAAAAAATATTATTATAATTCCACATTCTAACCCCGATGGAGACGCCATAGGTAGTAGCTTGGCTTTGATGAACTTACTAAAAGAATTGGACCACAAACCCATCGTCATAAGCCCTAATGAACCTCCAAATTTTTTAAAATGGACACCAGGGTTTAATGAAATTATTTATTTTGATAAAAATGAAAAAAACTGTACAACTCAATTAAAAAATGCGGATGTAATTTTCACTTTAGATTTTAATGACTTAATTAGGATAGGTGAAATGGGTAACCTATTAAAATCTTCAAATGCTGATATTGTAATGATTGATCATCATCAAAATCCAAAGAACTACACCAATATAATTTTTTCAGAGCCAATGATTGGATCTACTTGTGAATTATTATTTGAAATAATAGTTGAGTTAGGTTATGAAAAAAACATTAATTCTAAAATAGCAGCATGTCTATATTTGGGTATGATGACAGATACTGGCTCATTTCAGTATTCTAATGTTTCTAGTAGAACTCATCAAATTGTTTCAAAATTAATTAGCAAAGGAATAGATCAAAGCGAAATTCATAATAAAGTATATAACAACTGTTCAATTAGTAGATTAAAAGTTTTAGGCTCTGCATTAAGAAATTTAAATCAAATAAAAGAATTAAAAACAGCTTATATGTATTTAAAAAGAAAGGATTTAAAAAAGTTTGACTTTAAAAAAGGTGATTCCGAAGGAATAGTTAATTATGGACTGTCACTTAAAAATATAATTTTTAGTGTTATTTTTATTGAAGATATTGAAAATCAAAACAAAGTAAAAATATCATTTAGATCTCATGGAAATTTTTCTTGCAATGAATTTGCAAATACATACTTTAACGGAGGAGGTCATATTAATGCAGCGGGAGGTATACACAACGGATCAATTGAAGAAGCTATAATAAAATTTAAAACAGCAGTTAATAATTACAAAAATAAATTGAAATGAAAATGAAAAAATATATTTATCTAATAACTTTATCTATTTCTGTCCTATCATGTGTCAGTACTCATCCCGATTTAAACGAAGGTCTTTATGCAGAAATAAACACTAATAAAGGAGACTTGCTTGTGAATCTTAATTTTAAAGAAACACCAGTTACCGTAGCAAATTTCGTTTCATTAAGTGAGGGCAATAATAAAGAGGTAAGTCCTGAGTACGATAAAAAAAAATATTATAACGGATTAGTATTTCACAGAGTTATTGAAAATTTCATGATTCAAGGTGGGTGTCCGCTGGGAAATGGAACCGGAGATCCAGGTTATAAATTTAAAGATGAATTTAACGAAAATTTAAATCATGATGGCCCTGGGGTGTTATCCATGGCTAATTCAGGACCTAGTAGTAATGGAAGTCAATTTTTCATTACACATAAAGAAACCCCTTGGCTAAATGGAGTTCACTCAGTTTTTGGAAAAGTAATTGAGGGTATGGATATAGTAAATTTAATAAAACAATACGATACAATAAAAAACATTTCTATTATTAGAATAGGAAAAGAAGCTAAAAAATTTAAAGCTTCAAAAATATTTTCTAATCACTTTGAAGAGGATAGGATTAATAAAGAACAGAAATTGGTTTTATTAGAAAATACTAAACTTGGAAAGAAAAAAGAACATGAAACTAAAAAGTCCATGGCAATTTCTACAAGTTCTGGATTACAATACATAAAAACATTCAAAAGTAACGGTTTAAAAGTAGACCCCGATAAAGCTATAATGACACATTATGCTGTATATTTTGAAGATGGTTCTCTATTGGATACGAGTATGCTAGAAGTTGCTGAACTATATGATATTGTAAATACTAATAAAAAAAATACCAACGGATATACCCCTCTTGAGTGTAGAGTTGGGCCTGATGATGCCCTTATAGCGGGTTTCAAAGAAGGTTTAAGGCTATTAGACATAGGAGACAAAGCAATCATGTATCTTCCGTATTATTTGGCATATGGAGAGACGGGAAGAGGATCAGCGATACCTCCAAAATCAAATCTAATTTTTGAAGTTGAAATTATTGAATTAAAATAAAAAAAAGGATGTTTAAATCTAATAGAGTTCCTTTTTTTAAAATTAGTAAAATCTCTTTTATTTATTTATTCATTATTATTTTTATTCAAATAATTAAACAAGATTCTATTTTAATAGAAAACTATTATAGCACACTGTTTTATAAATTTTCGTCTCAAATTTCTCTATTTATTTTTGGAAAATTAACTTTCTCTTTAGGAGATGTACTATATCTAACTCTCCCACTAATTCTGTGGTATATTTTAAAAAAAAAAAACACTAGAAGACAAAATCTAAAAAATATTTTTCAATTTATAGCAACATTATACATCCTCTTCCATTTTCAATGGGGTTTAAACTATCACAGAATTCCTCTTCAAGAAAAACTATTGATTAAAAAAAAATATGAGCTAAGCTCATTAGTTAAAGTAACTGAGTTATTTATCGAAAACACAAATAGTGTTCATAGAAAAATATCCAAAAGTGATACTTTACCAGTTGTTTTAAAACATAAAATAAATGAAGAACTTTTTCTAGAATCTATAGAGTCTGTTAAAAGACTAAGAAAAGAAAACATAACCAATGATTACCCATTTAAAATTAGTATTAAAAAATCATTATTTAGTACTCCTCTTTCATATATGGGTTTTAATGGATATATAAACCCCTTGACATTGGAAGCACAAATAAATACAAATACACCGAAATTATATCTTCCAACAACTATATGTCATGAAATTGCACATCAAATTGGTTATTCAGCTGAGGATGAAGCTAACTTTATTGGAATAATGGCAGCTATAAAGTCTAAAAATATATTTATATCATATAGTGGGAACGTCCAAGCTTTAAAATATTTTTTAAATGAAATTTATAAAATAGATAAAACAAAATTTGATTCATTAATTATTAAAGTTAATAGAGGAATAATTAAAAATATAAGGCAAGCGGACAAACAATTAAAAGAATACAATAATCCATTTGAAACTTATTTTAAAGGTTTTTATGGCATGTTTTTAAAAGCTAACGACCAAAAAGAAGGAATCAAATCTTATAACATGGTGGTTAGCCTTTTAGTTAATTACTATTCTAATCAATAATTACAGGTGACCCAATACTTTCTAAAAGTTCAATACTTGCATCAACTTTATTATTAAATTTTATAATTAAAGGCTTCATTTCACTCCATTGTTTTTTAGCAATTTCAAAACTAGCCAAATGATGTTTTGTTGGACCATATGAATTTCCAGAAAAACCCCTTAATGCAATTGAAATTCTATCAGAGATAGTAGGACTATCCTTTTCCATTATCTCTCTTTTTGACTTATTACCATAAATTAAAGAATCTAAAATATTCATTTGATTGTCTAAGTCTTTTATGTCAGATGATAAATTTGAACTTATTTCACTAATGTATCTTATTGCTTGATTAAATTTTGACATTTTGTTCTTTGCTTTAATATATTCATCTAAAATCAATGTGTATTCTTTATCAAAATCAATAAAATCAGAAACTAATTTATCTATTTGATTTGAGACGGGATTTTTTAAAACATTTTCTCTAATTCTCTTTACTTGGAATTTTTTTTCAGATGCTACTAAATTATACTTACCATCTTTTAACTCCATTAATCTAACTCCATAGGTACCAGGATTAACAGGAATTGAACGCGGATAGTTTAGTCTCGAATCTGATTTAATTACAGAAAGTATTGATTTAGTCAATGACCAAGAAACTCTATTAATACCTTTATTTGAACTACCATTAATTCTATCAATAATTAATCCGTTTTTATCAACTATTTCTAGTATAATCCTAGATTGATTTTCGTTTATTTCTTTATCAAGATTATTCCAACCAGGAAATGGGATATCCAGATTTTCTTTATTTAATATAGTTTCCTTTTTTTTTCTTTTAGATTTTAATGTTTCGTATGATTTCGGAAGATTATAAGTAAAAACAGCTCCGTAGGGAGGGTTTTTTGATTTAAAAAATGATGTTCCTTTACTTCCAGAGCTTGATCTGATAGGAATATATTGAAGAGCATCTTTAATATCAAAAAGCATAAAATCCTTACTACTTACTGAATTAAGACTACGCAATGGGGAATAATCATCCAAAACGTAAAAGCTTCGACCAAATGTTGCTATAACTAAATCGTTTTCCCTTTTTTGTATTGCCAAATCTCTTATTGAGATAGTTGGTAAACCTGCAGAAAACTTTATCCAATTTTCTCCCTGATTATTAGAAAAATACAATCCATACTCAGTAGCAAGAAATAAAAGATTTGGATCAATATGGTCCTGAACAATCCTCCAAACCAAAGTTTCTTTAGGTAAACCATTTGTTATTGATTTCCATGATTTGCCTCCATTTTCAGTTTTAAACAGATAAGGTTTATAATCTCCAAACTTATGATTGTCAAATGCAACATAAGCCTTATTAATATCATGTAAATCAGCTTTAATATCGTTCACAAATGAGCTTTTAGGTAGGTTTGGAAGTTTTTCCGCAGTTTGAGATGTCCAATTTAAACCACCATCCTTAGTATTGTGAATTAATCCATCGTCAGTACCTACAAATAAATGGTTTTCGTTTATGGGAGATTCAGATAAAGATGTAATTGTATTATAAGTTGACATTGCATACGTATCCCAAGAAGAATCCCAGCTTTGAACTCTACCCATAATGGGAAGCGAATACCTCTCTTGATTCAAAGTCAAGTCTTTTGATATTGGTTTCCAACTATCCCCTCTATCATCAGATCGCCATACACGTTGTGATCCGAAATACAAACGTTTTGGATCATGAGAACTTACTAAAATAGGTGAATCCCAATTAAATCTTTCATAGTCTTCATTGATATCAGAATATGGTTTTATGAAAACAGCTTCACCTGTGGTCATGTCAATTCTATGTAAATTACCTTGCTGTGATTGAGCATAAACAATATCTGGATTACCAGGTTCAGTTGCAGGTTGATGCCCATCTCCACCTAAAATAATGGACCAATCACTATTTTGAATTCCTTCTGATTTTAGAGTTCTACTTGGTCCACCTTGTGTACTATTGTCCTGTGTTCCACCATATATATTATAAAATGGGTAAGAATCATCCACTGCTAATTTGTAATATTGAGTTAATGGAAGATTATTCACAAATTTCCAAGATTTAGTATCATCAAAGGATTCGTATATGCCTCCATCAGTTCCAACTAGCAAATAATTAGGGTCATCTTTTTTGAAGGTCAAAGAATGATTGTCAGAGTGTTTATTAGACTCGTTCATTCGGAAGAATGTTTTTCCACCATCCTCAGAAACCTGAACTCTAACATCCATTAGATAAATTTTATCTAATTTATGTGGAGATGCTACCAATTCTTGATAATAATGCGGTCCTGTAGCGCCTGAAACTGTATTTGACATTTTTTTCCAACTTTCTCCTCTATTTTCTGATCTGTAAACAGCACCTTTTCTTCTTTCAAGTTCGATTGCAGCGTACAAAATATCAGGATTAATTGGTGAGATAGCTAAGCCTATTTTTCCCATTTTTCCTGTTGGCAAACCAACTTTTAATTGTTTCCAATTTTCACCTCCGTCAATACTTTTAAAGATTTTAGTTCCAGGCCCACCACCCATATAAGCAGCAACACTTCTATGTCTTTGCCAAGTAGCAGCATACATAATATTTTGATCTCTACTATCAACAATAATGTCTGTAACCCCAGTCCATTCATCTACATTTAAAACAGATCTCCAATTGTCTCCACCATCAGATGATTTGTAAAGACCTCTTTCTCCACCAGATGACCACAATGGCCCTTGAGAGGCAACCAATATAGTATTTGAATCATCTTTATTAACTATAATTTTTGAAATATGTTCTGATTTTTTAAGACCTTTATTTTCCCATGTTTTTCCTCCATTATATGAAACATATATTCCTTTTCCAATCCCGACATGTCTTCCTCCTACATTTTCTCCTGTTCCAAGCCAAATAGTATTATTATTATTTGGATCAATGGTAATACTTCCAGTAGAATAAAAAGATTGGTCATCTGTCAATGGTAACCACGTAGTACCTGAATTAGAAGTTTTCCATACACCACCCGAACCAACTGCAACATACCATTCATTTTCATTAGATGGATTAATTGTAATATCTGCTATTCTTCCAGACATGAAGGCTGGTCCAATACTTCTAAATTTCAATCCAGAGTACAAAGAGGAGTTATTGGTGTCTTCATTTTCCTTTTTTTGAGAATAAGAAAAAGAAAAAAACAATAGTAAAATAAAGATTAAAATATTTTTAAATACAAAATTCATAATAGTAGGATTTAGTAATATTATAAATATAATTAATATTATCAAATTTTTCATTTTAACTTAGCTTAATGGGGAGTAAAAGAAAAAATTTCAGTTCTATTGAGTTGGTAGATATAGGTTCTAAGGGACAATCAATTGGAAAAAGTGATGAAGGCATTGTTTTAATGGTTAAAAATGGAGTTCCAGGTGATATTGTAGATATTGAAACTTTTAGAAAAAAGAAAAATTATTTTTTAGGAAATATAACAAAGTATCATTCCTATTCAAAATACAGAACAGATCCTAAATGTGAACATTTTGGAACCTGTGGTGGATGTAAATGGCAAAATATGATATATGATTCACAAACTAAATTAAAGGAAAATAAGATAAGACATTCTTTTAAAAATTTATGTGATACTAAAGTTGAACCAATAGTCAAATGTAATGAAGAATACTTTTATAGAAATAAACTAGAATTTTCTTTTACTGAAAATCGTTGGCTCACAAATAAAGAAATTAGCAGTGAAAATAAAGAAATTGAAAGAAGAGGAGTTGGTTTTCATATTTCAGGGATGTGGGATAAAGTAGTGGATATAAATAATTGTCATCTACAATCTGAGCCTTCAAATAAAATTAGAATATCAGTGAAGGAGTTTGCTATAAATAATGGAATTTCTTTTTACAACTCAAGGTTAAAAAAAGGTATGTTACGGAACTTAATGATTCGGAATACTAGTCTAAATGAATTTATGGTTGTAATTCAATTTTTTCAAAATGATGTTGAAGAAATTCATTTAATATTAAATCATTTAAAAAATTCATTTAGTGAAATTACATCTCTTCATTACATAATTAACAATAAGGAGAATGATTCGATTTATGATAGAGATATTCATTTGTTTTATGGAAATAAATATATTACGGAGTCAATAGGTGATTTAAAGTTTAAAATAAATCCTAAATCATTTTTTCAAACTAATATAAATCAAACAATAAAACTTTATGATATTGTCAAGAATTTGGCAAATTTAAAAGGAGATGAAATTGTATTTGATTTATATTCAGGACTTGGCACTATCTCTCAATTTATTGCAAAAAAAGCAAAAAAAGTCATTGGAATTGAGAGTATTAACGAAGCAGTAATTTCAGCTAAAGAAAGTGCAATTGAAAATAAGGTTAATAATGTAGATTTTGTAGTTGGAGATATGAAAAAAATATTTAATCCACTATTTATATCTAAGTATGGAAATCCAGATTTGATTATCACAGATCCTCCAAGAGATGGCATGCATAAAGATGTTATTAAAGAAATTCTCAAATTAAAAACCAAAAAAATTATTTATGTAAGTTGTAATCCTTCTACTCAATACAGAGACTTGGAATTGTTAAAAGAAAAATATAAGATAATAAAAATTCAACCTGTTGATATGTTTCCCCAAACAGATCATGTAGAAAATATTGTACTTTTGAGCTATAAATATTAGTGTAAATTGAAAAAAATTATAATTATATTCTTAATTGGTTCTTTTATTAGTTCATGTGAACCTGATGATATTTGTTTAACATCAATCCCAGATACACCTAAGCTAATTATTGGATTTTACGATGCATCTTCCGGTTTAAAAAAAGAAGTTTATGATCTCAAAATTCAGGGAATAAATAGTGAATTACCTTATCTTTTTCAAACAACTGACTCTATTGCAATTCCATTAATGAATTTAGAAAAAATCACTAGTTATTCTTTTATTAAAAATTCTAAAGAGAATATAAAAAATTCTGGCAATAATGATCATGTTCTAATTAACTACCAATACAACCATATCTATATAAGTAGAGCTTGTGGTTATATTTCGAACTATGATTTAGATAAAATTATTATAGAAAATGATAGTATTAATTGGGTAGTCAAATCAGAAATAATAAACTCAGCTATTAATGACGAAAAAGCTATACATGTTAAAATATTTCATTAATATATTATTAGTAACAATTACTACAAACCTTTTTTCTCAAGAAAACGCTGTCTCTGATAGTATTCCAATTAACAATACATATGGAATAAAACTAGGAATAGATATTAGTAAGCAAATCAGAATGTTAACTGAAAGTGACTATAAAGGCTTAGTAATCACAGGGGATTATAGAATTCTAGAAAAACTATTTATAGCTGCTGAATTTGGAAGTGAAGAAAAAAAAATAACTAATGAAGTGTTGGACTTTAAAACAGAAGGAACATTTTTAAAATTAGGAGTTAACTATAATGTTTATAAAAATAGAAAAGGTTTAAATAACGAAATATATGTTGGTTTTAGGTATGGTCTAGGTAAATTTAATCATAAATTAAATTCCTATACTATATACGATCTCGATAATTATTGGAATCAAAATCTAGTAAATAATATAACTGATTACAATAGCTTAACTGCTAGTTGGGCTGAGTTAGTATTAGGCTTTAACGCTGAGGTATTAACAAATACATATGTGGGTTTAAACTTAAGGTTAAATAGATTATTAAATCAAGAAAGTCCTGAAAATTTTAATAATCTATATATACCTGGTTTCAATAAAGTGTTAGAAGAAAATAACTTTGGAGTGGGTATTTCGTATTCGATTTTTTATCATATTCCAATATATAAGAAGAAAAAGTAATGAAATTATTTGTTTAGTTTTTTATGTGTTTTTTTCGATCCAGCATAAATTTCATATTTAGCTAATCTACTCTCCAATTTTCCATTAAATAATTTTATTTTTCTAGATGGTCTTAAGCCAACATACTTTAATGCTTCTAAACTAGAAGTTATAAACCATACGTGTGAATTTGAATAATTTGTTTTTAATGTATCTCCAATTTGTTTATAAAATGATTGTATATCTATTTTAAGTCTTTCACCATAAGGCGGGTTAAACAGTACATGTAGAAACTCATCGTTGTTTTTTTTTGTTTCAAAAAAATTATTTTCTGCAACTTGAATTATGTTCTCAAACCCAGAGTTAATAATATTTTGATTGCATTTCAAGATAGCAGACGGAGCTTTATCATAACCTAAAATTTTATAATTAAAAGGTTTAACTTTTTTGAGAACAGAGTTTTTAATCATTTCCAATAGGTTTACATCGAAATCATTCCAATTTTTAAAAGAGAAATTTTCCCTTTTTATATTTACAGGATAGTTAGTGGCAAACATTGCTGCTTCAATTAATAGAGTTCCGCTTCCACACATAGGATCTAAAAAATCTGATTTACAATCCCAATTACTAAGCATGACAATTCCAGCAGCTAAAACTTCATTAATTGGAGCAATATTAGTTTCAGAACGATAGCCTCTTTGATTAAGAGGCTTTCCAGATGAATCTAAGGAGATATTACAAGTATTTTCACTTATATGAATATTAATTCTGAAGTCAGGATTTTCAGTATCTACATTAGGTCTTTTATTATATAATTTTCTAAATCTATCAACAATACCATCTTTTACCCTCTGAGAAACATAAAGAGAGTGAGAAAAAAAATCCGTGTTGAGAACAGATTCTATTAAAAAGGTGTTATCAATTGAAATATAATCTTCCCAATTAAAATTAAAAACAGAACTATAAAGATCTTTTTCATCATTAATTGAAAAAGAATTAATAGGTTTTAAAATTCTGATAGCTGATCTTAAATAAAGGTTAGATTTATACAAAAATCCTAAATCTCCATAAAAACTAACATTTCTGACTCCTTTTTGAATATTTTTCGCACCTAATTTTAAAAGCTCATCAGCTAAAATAGCTTCAAAACCAAAAAAGGTTTTAGCAATCATTTTAAAATCATTGGTCATAGTGTATAAATTATTTTTAAAAATACTCTAATTTTGATCTATATGAGTAATAATTCCAAATTAGATTTAAATAATCAATTCAACAATTGGTTTGATTCTTCTTACTACCACATACTTTATGAAAATAGAGATTATAAGGAAGCCAAGAGGTTTGTTGAAAGAATAATAAGTCATCTTAAATTAAGTAAAAAATCTAAAATTTTAGATGCAGCCTGCGGAAAAGGACGGCATTCTATAGAAATTGAAAAATTGGGCTACAATGTGCTAGGAATTGATCTTTCAAAAAATAGTATTGAAATAGCAAAAAAAAATGAAAATAATAATTTGAAATTTTTAGTGCATGATATTTCTGTTCCACTAAAAGGAGAATTTGATGCTGTTTTTAACTTATTTACAAGTTTTGGGTATCACAACAAGAAAAAAGATTTAGAAATTATAATTACAATGGAAAAAAATCTTAAAAATTATGGAATTGGTGTAATTGATTTTTTAAATATAAATAGAGTCAAAAAAGATTTAATAAAAAATGAAATTTTAATAAGAAATAATATAAAATTCAATATTAAGAGAGAGATAAATAATGATTATGTAACTAAAAACATATCATTTAATCATAATTCAAAAGAATATAGTTTTAAAGAAAAAGTCAACGCGTTAAACCTGGATAATTTTAAACATTATTTTAGTAAAACTAACTTGATAATAAAAGAAGTTTTTGGAGATTATAAATTGAACAAATTTAATTCTGAATCTTCACCTAGACTCATAATAATTTTCCAAAAAAAAATCCCAGTTAAATAAATAACTGGGATTTCGAAGAAGGCGGTGACATACTCTCCCACCAAATGGCAGTACCATC
>TARA_B110000238_G_scaffold158557_1_pt1 | contig 21368 bp, 20 predicted proteins | sample TARA_B110000238 | Tara Oceans TARA_B110000238 (sample SAMEA4397569) | marine metagenome | biome: Polar Biome; feature: [SRF] surface water layer (ENVO:00010504); material: water (ENVO:00002006), including particulate matter (ENVO:01000060) such as... | depth 5 m | reverse complement strand
CTCTGACTGTTTGTCCATACATCGCGATAAACGAGACTGACACTTTCTTGTTAATCGTATCAGCGTCGTGTTCGGGTTCATCATCGCGTCGCTTTTCATGTCCGTCGTGGAAATGGCAATCGACACCACCCTCCTCGCGTTCTGCAAGGACTGCAAGATCCACGGAGGTAAACCAAAGTTCGCCCCGCCCCTTTTGGAATCCGTGTTGGGAAAAGCCAAGGACAAAAACGCGAAGAAATCGGGAGAGGACACGGCGTAAACGGGAAGTGATCGCCGGTGTACAACGAGAAGCGTTCGGAAATGCTTTTCGTAAAAAGCACTTTGTCATATCCCCTGTATATACAGCCCCACTAGACACCGCCGTCGTTCGCGACGGCGAGATTGTCTATCCAGACGATGAATAATATGAATATGTTTATTGAAACGCGCGAAGCTCCGTGCCTCGTCGCGAGTTTCTTCCCAAATTTTCTTATTTTCCAAACAAGTGACCCTGTGATGTGCTTGCGTGCTGTCGTATTTTTTTGGTGACAACTCCTTCCCGTGCAGTCTCCAGAACGTCACCCCATGGCCTTGAAAAAGCTATCCATGGCGCGTTCGGCACCCCCGTGCAAATCAGTAGGGACTTTTTGCAAATCCCGGGCGGATTTTTAGGGATGTCCCGATCCTCACCGCGTGCGCCCGCCATCCGCCGCGCCGCACTCGTCTCCCCGCGCCCGGCGTGCGATGGTGGCACGCCATGCGAAACTCGCGGTGGCGGCGGGCACGGCCGTGGCGAAAAGCGCGGTGCGAGGAGTCGGCCGGGCTGGCGCGAAGGGGTTCGCCGAGTTGAGTTCGGGTTCGGGTGTCACGACGAGCACGCCGCTGCTGAAACCGACGTTACCCGGGAGCGCGCCGAACGCGCCTCCCACGGCGTGCGTAAGCGCGCCGTTAAAACCGGGGTGGCAGTACGCCACCGCGGCGTGGGGAACGGGGGCTGGTGCGCTGAGCGCGCTTACCGGGTTGGGAGGGGCGGTGGTGTTCATTCCCGCGTGCTCACGGTTGGGCATGACGGCGAAGAAAATAGTAGGGACCACCGTGGTCGCGGTCACCTGCGCCACCACCGCGGGGTCCTACGCGTACACGCAGAACAACGTGACGGACATCCCGGCCGCGTTCGCCATTGGTATCGTGGGGGCGTGCACCACGCCCATCGGCCAACGGTTGGCGCGGAACGTATCGGGAAAGACCCTGCGAAGGTGGTGCGGAGGCGCGCTTTTGGCGTGCGCCCCGACCGCGTTTATGAAAAAGAACAAAGACGGAGATGTCGAAAAAGACGGAACAGAAACGTCATCCTTCGCCACCGCTGAAATTCGACCTGGGGGTGCCGCGGCGCTCGCGCTAGCAGGCAAAGCAGACGAGCTCGTGGCGCGAGGCGGCATATTGGAGTACCTCAACCGAACCCTGCTTCCGGCGGACCCTTTTTCCGGTGACGCGACCTCGCCGACGATCGCGGACGTCGCGGACGAAAAAACCTTGGTACCAAAGAAAACAAAGAAACCCAGATGGTTCGGAAGAAGCAAGGACGAGGCGGGTAGCGAAAGTGGCGACGCTTCGTCTTCCAGTGACCCCACCGCGCACTCGGTTGACGAAAACAAAACCGAGCAGGAACACGGCAGAGGCGAAAGCGGAAGCGCGTGGGTTAACTTCTGTCAGCAGTTTGAAGATCGCGTCGAAGCGGCGGGCGGGGTGAGGGAGGCGATTTGGGTGGAGCGGGAGCACTTGTTACTGGGGGTGGCGGTGGGTATGTTACAGGGCACGGTTGGCGTGGGCGGGGGGGTTTTAGTCACCACGTACATGAGCATCATGAGCGACATGGAGGTGCACCGCATTTGCGCCACCGCGTTATGCGCCACGCTGGTTACGAACACCGTGGTGTGCGCGCACCACTTCAAGTTCGGGAACGTGCGGCTTCGCGTAGCCGCAGTTTTGGGCGTCAGCGCCATGGCCGCGTCCTACGCCACCGCGAAGAACGTGTCCCTGGCGGTTCCGGAACCCGTGATCAGGGCATTCATCGCCGCCGCGCTCGTGGCGAGCGGCGTGAGTATGTTCAAATGAACGTTTGGTATGAGTTTATTGGGTGCGAGTGTATTGGGTGTGAGTTCATTATCAGAGTTGGAAGGGTTGATCGTGTTGGCATGACGAGTGATTAACCGAGTTGTATGCGGAGAAGACGGGAGGACGGGGAGTTACCAACCAATCGGGGACAAAATCGTCCCATTGCGTTGTAAACGAAATACTTTGCCGTTACAACGCTTAAGCGTTACAAGCGAAACCTTTTAGAAAGCCCCACCTAATCACCCATACCCGTCTCCCAAAACACCCACCACACTCAAACCCTAAAGCACCCATCATGTTACTCGTCGTCGAGTACCTATACCCCGTATAGATTACCTATACCCATCACCCGCGTCACCGCGCCGCTTCAAAAATGAAGCGCGAGTTCGTCCCGTCCCGTTCGCGTTCGTCTCGCGTCCCAAAATCGCTCCCTCCCGAAACTAACTGATCCGCGGCAACCCCATTCCGTCGAACCCCGTGATTGACACCCGGTCACCCCAAAGCAACTCCACCGCGTTTCCGTGTTTCTCGGTGGCGTAAAACCCGCCGCGTTGTCGGAGTTCCGCTTTGGCGAAATCAAGCACCACTTTATCCAAGAACCCGAAAACCGAACCCACCTGTTCCGAGGAGTACCCGCTGACGAGTTGCAAGTTTTGCATCCCGGTCGCCCATTCGCATGCGTGGTTCCGTGACATGACCCACCCGATCGTCGCCGCGGCGATGAGGGACGGGGGGTACTGCACGCCGTCCCGCGCCACGGTGCACGCCTCCAACACGAACTCCACCACTTCGCAGGTTTCTTCGTACCGAACCTGTTTTTCCGTCTCCGTCTCCAACTTCACCGCCAAGCTTTTTTTGCTCCCCAACGAAACGCCCCTCGCGTTGTTCCACTTCGCCACGTTCTTCGCGTGGTACCCGTTGTTTTTTATGTCCCTCTGTGCGCAGGACAGGTACGCGCCACTGAAACTGGACGACGTGGGGAGGTACAGGTCGTACTCCAGCTCGCGTAGCAACGCGCGCTCCGCCAGCAAAAGCTGCGACTTGGAAAACGTGCTGTTGTGAAAGAAAGAAAACGGTCAGTCGCGAGTCGGCGAGTGCGGGTGTGTCGTATGGGGGATTGGGGTCCGAGTAATCGGGCCGAACAGTGCGTTTGTGCGTAGGTGTGATTGTTGCCAGTACTGGTACATGTTACGGCCGTAGTGCACGTAAAGCAGGGGCGGTAAACGTGACGCGTGGCAAAGGGTTCCGTGAGAAACACGTACCTAACCTCGGCGGCGTTTGAAAACGAACACGCGGACGGCGCACAAACCTCCACCACTTTCGCCGCGACGAACACGCAAGTGATGCCTAAACGTTTCAGCTTGTTACACAGGGGCTGGTGCGTCTCTTCAAGGTAGACCGCTTGCGTGCTTGGTAACGCGCCCAACACCAACGCCGGAACGGGTTCGCTGCCGGCGCCGTTGCGGGCGAGGAAGTTTTCGGGGCCTGGAGTTTTTTGTTTTTTTTTTGAATGGGATCGATTGGAGAGTTTGGAAGGGAAGGTTAACACGAGACACAGAAAAGACGCGGCGTACGTGTGTGTCCTTGCGGAAGTACCCGGACAGTTAGTGCCCTTACGGGTCCTGGCAAACGCTTAAGTGAAACGAAAAAGGAAACACCTCCACGAAAAAGAAGCACGGCGACGTTCGCGGCGTTTGACTTTTTCAAAAATAAAAGTTACTTTATTTTTTGAACTCCGGGTGGCGCGGAAACGACGCGCGTGCGTAAAGCTTGCTTCAGCTCGCCTCAAACACGTACCTCTTCGAAGCAGAAACGTGTCCAGGTACCTCAGCGCGAGGTGGAAAGTCTCGTCCGCTAAATCGAGGGACGCGTGCTGGCAGGACATCCAGTCCACCAGGTCCTGGCGCATAGCCGCGCTGAGAGGTTTGAAACGAGTTTTGAGGTTAGTTTCGTTTTTGCGGGAGATTTTTGTGCGCAGCACAGATTTTCGAAGTTTTGCGCATGGCGTCGTCTTGCACGGGGGGCGATGGAGACGCGCGCGGTGTGGTTTGCCGATCGGGATTGGCGTTTTGTGTCGGGCAGTCGCGGCCTGCACGTGTCCCCGCGTGCTCGAACCACCGAAAGAGGCACGAAAACGGTGAGGCCGATCGTCACCGCGACGCGTTTGCGTGGCAGCACCGCGGCGGTTCCCGAAAAAGCCATTGGAGTGAGGCAAGCTCTTACCTGAACAAGTCCCCGTTTTCCACGTACGGGGTCAGCGCGTGTTTCCGTTCGTTGCTGCGTCGTCCTCCTTTGGTGCTGAACGGGTACACGTCCTCCGCGGCGCCCACCTCCTCTACGGAGGCGAGGGCGAAGCCTGGACAGGGTGCGATGTGGTGGTTGGTCAGTGGTTGGCGCGCAAAGTCGCGAGCGCGGGCGAGTTCAAAATCGAGTTCAAACGCAACTTCGCGCCGACTCGATGGATTGGCTTAAAAACACCAAGGAGGTGGGTCCGGCAGACGGGACATGGGGAGGTCATCAACGCACCTCGTTCCGCGACAAGGCGTTCGTCGCACGTAAGGTTCACCACGGCAGTTTCAGTAGGCGTCGCGTCTGCTTTTCGCGGGTCGGGGAGGGAGGGAGGGTCAGGTTCCGAGGCCGTGTTGGAAGTGCAATCGCCTCGCAAACGCGGTGTTTGCGCGCTCGCGTTGGCGAAGAAAAGCGGACAGTGATGCGTACCGGTACTCGCGCGTCCTCGCGCGCGTGTCACGCGTCGCTGCTGCGGCGCCGGTTCGTCCTCGTCGAACTCGATCACCTCCACGTTTGTGCGTTTCTTCGTGGACACCTCGTCCATCGCCGCCAACTCGAACTTGTCCTCCAAGCGCACCGGCTCGGTGGGTTCATCAGAAGGAGTGTCCTTCCCAACGCGATTCACGATTTGCGCTGAACCCGTCCGGCCCGCGTTCGCCGCTGGTTTCTTCCGCGACGACGACCGCGTGTTTCGCGCGTTGGCCGGTGCAACAGCAGACGCGGTGCTCGGTCCAGTGTTTGGGATTTTCCGTGGGAGCTTGGTTTCCGTGTTGAGCTCCAGGTCCTTCGCGGCAGTAGAAGGTTTGGTCGTCCGAGCATCACGCGTCGTCCTGGTGGAAACCATTATGAAGGTCCGGTAGGTCACGCACACCACGTAACCACAACTCGACTACACGTCTCACTCTGGACAACACTCGACTTCGCCGTAAAGGAAGGAACCGACCGACTCACTCGCACACCTGCGAGTCGCCCAAAGAGGGCGTGCCGCGCGGAGTGGCAGAGGGTGGATGCGGCAAAACTAAAAAAAGGAAAGCGAGCAGTGTTTGAATCTACGCGAACTTTACGAAAAAGAGACGAAATAGAGCGAATAAGAGTGGTAGGCTATGGGGACCTCGAGATACAATCAAGATTTACTCGTCGTCCAGTTGAGATTTGTCGGTAAATGGCGTTTTTCAACGGGTAACGCTTTTCGAGGTTTTCGGTTTTTCCGAAGAGGTCGGAAAAAATCGTCTTCAGCAAACAACACAATTTTGAGGACGGCCTTCCCGAGTCACTCGGCGCGCGCGTTACGGGCACGGCCACGCGGCAGAGGCCCTGGGGTTGCCGTGTTTCCGTGGCACCCGCGGGCCGTGATTTGCGCCGTGAGTAACGTTGCTTTTGAGGAACCGTTGAAAGGGACAAGGCCCGCGATGGAACCCCCGACGCCGGTTCCCGAGGAGGATCAAGGCATCGCGTGGTTCACGTCGCCCTCGCCGACAGACCGAGGCGCTGTTTCCACCGCGACGAACCATTCGTCATGGCGCGCCAGGTTCCACCCCGGGTACGCACGCGACTCAGGGGAGCTGGCGAGCACGTCGTCCCGAGCAGAGACGTACGTCCCGAACGTGTCAATGGGCCCGCCCGCGTCTCGAGATCCGAGGGAAGGCGGACCTGGCGAAAATCGATTGCCAGGGTTGGCCAAGAACACGCCAGAGGTTGCCTCAGACGTACCTGAAACCGACGCACCGCCGCCCTACACGAACACGACACCCAACCCCGAAACCCAAACGCCGCCAACGCACCGCTACGAAACCTCCGTGGCGAACGCCACGGCCTGGGCGAACGCGCTGTTGCGGGCGGGGAAAGTGCAAAGGAGTAAAAGGGGTTTTCAAGGTTCGCGAAAGAAACGAGTCCGGATGGATGGCGACGGCTGCGACGCGGCGCGCGCCGTGAAGCGCGACGCGTCCGGCACGGACACCAACACGGAACCTTCAGGGTGTAGTGTTGCCCGTGTTTTCTCGACAACAATACAAATCAGTAAAGAAATGGCGCGACACGCCCTGGGCAGTGAGAGAACTTTAGAAGCGCTTCTGCGGGGATGCATTTGCGGCGGGGCGAGGTGGAAAGCCGCGGGAAGCTTTGCGCCAGAGGAACACGCGGAGGCGCGCGATACTTCCGTCTCCCAAAAAGCACTCGAGGTACCAGATCTCGGCCCGAGCTTGTTCGAAAAATCAAACCCTGCACAGGCAACGACCGGGTACCAGGGCGATTTCCTGACCGTGCCGGTTGAAAAGGTTTCCAGTTTGTGGAGCTCGTCTTCGTTGGAGCCGGTGGGCGCGCGAAAAGATATTACGTGTGTAGTGTTGGCGCCCCGCGGCGAGCGCCAAAAAGCACGCGAAACGGTACGCGAAGTGGGTGGGTGTTACAGCGCCATGCGGCTCGGCGAGCATGACCCGGTTGGTGGGTCGTTTATGGCCACGGAAGCACGCACCCCGGACTATGGAGCGCTCAGTCAGGACTTTGTGTTTGAGTACGACTGCGACGAACCCGAGGCGTTTCCCGGGATGAACAAAAAGTCGTTTGATTTTTCGTTACAAAAAGTCGCGGATACCGTCGTCGCCGCGGTTACCGAAAGAAACGGCCCGGTTAACTTGCTGGTGTACGTAATAGCAGGGGGGGCTGGAAAGGGGTCGTCCTTTTGCGTCCAAGACGCGTGGGTCACGGAGACGTACTGTGCGGTTGTTTGTTCCAACAAAATCGAGGGAAAAGTTGGAGACTCGACGAATACTTTTGTGCGCGATTCCAAGATTGATTTTCAGTTTGTGTCCCGGAACGACTCGGGGCGGGGCAATTTAACCCCGGAAACGGTCCGGCAAATCGCGGTGAATACGTACCGCCGGTCGGTGCGACCGGTGCGACGAGTTGCGAGTTCGAAGGCGGTGGGTTTGTGTTGGGAGGACGAAAACGCTCGTTCGCAAAAACAGTGCCAAGATTTCACCCGCCGCGACGTCCTGGCGCGAAACGTTACGAGCGTGTCGCGGAAAGATCATAGGCTGGCGACGTACGACCCCCTGGTGGTGTTGAGGAAGGGTACGGAAAAGGGTGATGCTGATCAGGGAGGTACTGATAAAAGTAACACCCACACGAAATCTGACGGTGACGCGTTTTCCTCCGAATGTGAAATTCAATGCGAAACGCACTGCGCGTTTACCGCCACCGCCTTCGGCCCGGTAACCTGGGTCGTCGCGAGTTGGGCGGATTCATTTGGCGAGGCGCTTGAAACCGACGCGCGTTTTTTTTCAAACCAAGGTGATTCGCGAAAGCCGGAGGCTCTGACCGTCGCCGAGTCCTCGGCGGAACGCGTCGCGGCCTGGCTTTTCGATCGAACCGTTTCGTTCGCCACCGGGATTGCGGTCAGCGCGGGCGAGGCGATGGATGTTGATACGACATCCGTGTCTGAACCCGAAAAGGACGGGCCGAACGCGTCCGCAAATCGCGAACGCGCCGGACGTCGTCGCACCCGCTTTTTCGCGGAAGCGCCTGTTACGGAACGTCACACGCGCGCGAAATACGGAAACGTCGCCGTCGCGAGGGTCGGCGGGGCTTGTGAACCCGGGAAATGCGAAATCGCGGCGCGCGTGAAGTGCCGCGCCGAGGCGTACGTAAGCCGGGTCGCGTATAACCGCGAGCAACACAAAGTCGACCCAGGTTGTTTTCGCGTCCAAAACGTGGTGCTGGGCGAAATGCGAGGGGACCGGGGACTTGACTCGTTGAGGGTGACCGACGTGGTTCGGCGGGAGGCGGGGGAGAAAGGGCCGGGTCGGGGCGGTTGCGACGGCGACGAAACGAAACGCGGAGTTTCCGCCAAAACCCACCTAGCCGAGGTATACGCCGACCTGGCGGGTTTGGCAAACGCGGTGTGTCCGACGGGCACCCCGCTTGTACCGCCGCACGCGCGCACGTGCGTTTTCTTCGCGGAGACGCTGCGAGCGCTGGAGGAAATTGCGGCCGGCGGGGGCGTGGACGAAGAAGGGGGGGTTGATTGAATCGCAAAGTACTGTCCAAATATTTCAGTCTTAATCACTCCAAGCTACTCGCCGCGTCTTCGGCGTTTTGTCGCGCGTCCCTCTGGTACCGATCCATCGCGGCTTCGTACCGCTGAAGCTCTTCACGTTCCTCACGTTCCTCCGCCTCTAACTCACCGACAGTCGCGGGTGGTTCGTACTTCATCATTGACGATTCTTTATAAAACCCAGAAGCGCCGCCGTTGTCGTAGTAGTTACCGCCATCGACGCCGTACTCCGGCGCGTCGATCGTGTTCAGCGCCGCTAGCGAAACGAAAACCCCTACCCCGCACGCGAGCAGGGTTTTCCGTAACCTCTCAACGATCGGCCTTACCACGTACGTCCCAAGCAGTCGGTCCCGCGCCAGCATCTCCGGGTCCTTCACGTACACCTGGCCGTCGTACCACCCGGTTTCCTCGTACTCCACGGTCGCGCTGAGCAGCCGGTCGCGCACGTACGACCAGTTGTTGTATATCTTATTGGAAAAGAATTTGGTCAGTCTTTGCCAGTACGCCGTAAGTGTTCCCCGTGGTGCGTTCGTCCAGACGCAGTAAACGTTTAGTGTTTGGATTTGGGAAACGCGGCGCGATACGCACCAGCAGCGCGAACACTGCGACGGCGGTGAAGCTCCCGGTGCAGGCGCAGATGAACGCCTCGGTGGGTTGCGTTGTTGGGTCGTAGGAAACGCTGGCGATGGGGTACGCCAGGGTTACGTAGAAGAAAGCCCCCAAACCGCCCAGGCGCGCGGCGTACACGTTCAGTGCCTTGCCCCCCCAGCCCATCAAAAGCGAATCTTGCAGCTCAAGCAGCTGCGACGACGGCCTTTGGTCTTTCGGGACGGGGCACCGCTCGTCCACGGTCAGGTCGTCCAGAAGGCTCCCGGTGTCGTCGTTGCTTGCGGAGGTTTGCACGGAGTAGTCGCGGTGTCGCTTTGTGAAACGAATGCGCCGCGGCGACGACGTGATGGAGACTCGTCGACCGTGGCCATCACGATCGGCGACCGCCGCGGTGCCCGCCCGCGAGGTCTTCGCCACTGAAACTCGTCGCGGCGACGACGCCGAGGCGCAAGTGCACGGCCGCAACGCCGGCGCGACCGACGCGAGTCGCAAAATCGCGGACATCGACGCTCCACGGTGCGTCCCACAACTGATTGAGCACGTGGTGGTGGTGCCGCTTGAAAGGCACACGTCATCGCAAGGGAATACATGGGGATCACATGTGGGGATCAACTTAACGTTTTCCCTCGATCACTCCACAGTCCACAAAGCAAACGCGCGTCCCAAATGCTCGGCACTTTGTCGGCGCGCCCTCCGCGTCGGCCACCATGGGCCCGTACAAGGAACTGGCGAACGCGGAATCGTTTTACTGCATGCGGAACAAAACCAAGAAGGTCACCACGGACCGGGCGAAGGCGGTGCAGACGCAACAAGCGCGGTTCGCGAACGCGGGGGAGACCAGTGAACAGCGGTACGCGCGCTTGAAAAAAGAGGAGAAGGGAGCCGCCGCGAAGGCCTTTTTGCAAGAAACCGATTACTCGCACTACGAAGTGCCCGAAGAGGAACCTGCTAAACCGGAGGTGGTGGGTTAACATGTATGTACAATAGATAGTAGAGTAGGGAACGGAACGGAGTACTGATACTTGTTGCGGCGTATTAATAATAGACCAGTAGTAGGGAACCGAGTACTTAGTACGGGCGATTTAGTACAAGTACTCACAATCCTCATCCTAATGTTTTACGCGCTCGCGGTGCTCGTTGCGTTTCTTGACGATTTTTTTAACACAACCGACTTGCAAAGGCAATGTCCGGAGAGACGTGTGTATCGGCACGAGCGTTAGTGTTCCAAAATATCACAAACAAGCGGGAGGGAACGTGCTTTGCGTGCCTCCGAGGCGGAGACGCGAAATGGGTTTGGCGACAAATATTTGGAGTCACAAAAATCGGCCGAAATCGGTCCGCCACTCTGGCGACAGCTTCGTCCTCAGGTGCCCCTCGCCCGACGCTCCCATTCCTCACACACACGCTACCATGGCGTCCCAGGTACGTCTCCGCGACGTATTTTCAAACACGATCGCGTCGTGGTGTTGACGTGGTGTTTCTTCTGATTGGATCCGCGTCAACGGCACGGATGTGACGCCCGCGCGTCTCGCCGTACCGCGCGTTCGCCGTGCGATTGCACGCGCGGCCTTTTCGATGACAAGTCATCTCGCGATGCCGATGAGCCGCGCGTCGAAACCCGCCGTTCGCTCACCGTCCCACCCCAATTCCCCTCTCCAACCCAAAACTTATAGGTTTTCGCTATCAACGCGCCCGTGCTGGCCAAGGTAAGCGCCCGAAATAGTTTCCAGGCGCGCGTCGCATCGACCGGAACACGACAGACGCCGACCACCGCGGCACGGCGGCACGGTTTTGGCCGATTTCGGTGGGGTTCTTGAGTTATCAGACCACCGAAAAAGGGACTCGCGTGCGGATAGGCCTCGGAAAAAACGAGTGACGGAATGCGGACTTTGAGTGGCGTTTTTCGTGTTTTTACTCGAATCTTACCGTTGTCGACGCGGTCACCTCCTTCAATAGTACCGCCACTGGATACGCACGCATCATCCGACCCTGACCTTCCTCACCCTCTCTCTCACAACCAAAAAAAACAGTCCGCCTTTAAGGGCAGCTCTGCCGGTTTCAAGGCGGGTCGGTCCAATGTGACCGTCGGTAGGGTCGCGGTCATCACGAAGGCGAACGGCACCGACTACGGGTTGGGCGTGGCGATGAGCGGCACGAAGGAGAAGTCCATGAAAGCGGGCAGGGCACCCGTGCCGCTGGAGCTGGAAGCCATGCCCCTGCCTTTGAACACGTTCAAGAACAAGGCTCCTTTTGTGGGCACGGTTAAGAGCGTGGAGCGCATCGTGGGGCCCAACGCCACCGGCGAAACGTGCCACATCATCATCGAGCACGGCGGGAAGATGCCGTTCTGGGAAGGCCAGAGCTACGGCGTCATCCCCCCCGGCACCAAGGTCAACAGCAAAGGCAAGGAAGTTCCCCACGGCGTCCGTCTGTACTCCATCGCGTCCACCCGGTACGGGGACGAGTTCGACGGGAACACCGCGACGCTGTGCGTGCGCCGCGCCACGTTTTGGGACACGGAAACAAACGCGGAGGACCCGGTGAGGAAGGGTATCTGCTCCAACTTCTTGTGCGACGCCGCGCCTGGCGCCGAGATCAACCTGACCGGCCCCACCGGCCAGGTCATGCTTCTTCCCAAGGACCCCGCCACCCCGGTGATCATGGTCGCCACCGGTACCGGCATCGCCCCCATGCGCGCCTACTACCGCCGGTTCTTCGTGGAGGACGTCAAGTCCTGGGAGTTCAAAGGTTTGGCGTGGCTGTTCATGGGGGTCGCGAACAGCGACGCCAAGTTGTACGACGACGAGATCCAGGAGTGCATCGCGCGGTTCCCCGGACAGTTCAGGGTTGATTACGCCCTTTCACGGGAACAAAACAACCGCGCGGGTGGCAAGATGTACATCCAGGACAAGGTTGAGGAGTACAAGGACCAGGTTTTCCAGCTCCTGGACGGCGGCGCGCACATGTACTTTTGCGGCCTGAAAGGAATGATGCCCGGCATTCTGAGCATGCTGGAAGGCGTGTGCGCTGAGAAGGGCGTGAACTACGCGGAGTGGCTCGAGAACCTCAAGGAAAAAGGACAGTGGCACGTCGAGGTGTACTAATTTTGTTTTCGGTGTTTGTTTGGCCGTCTAATTGGTCGATACTTTTACTTTACGGGAACAAAAACGCAGTACACACACGCGACGAGACACGAGGTGTCGACTTCTGAAGAAACGGTGTCCCGTCGTCAGGACGTTTTATTTCTTGCTCGAGCAATAGCGCTTCGTTGTAGTGTCACGGCAGAGCAAAGCAACATCGTTTTTTTTTTTCTCTCGAACGTCGAGCTAACTAGCGCGGCTAAAATCTCGTAATCAATTCAGCCGTCAGCCGCTCTTGGCACTAGCACGTCTCGCGCGGGCGCACTTGGGGCACCCGGAGGGTCTGACGCGCTTCGTCGGTTGCATATCATCGTATTCCGCGTTTGCTCGCACGTGTCGCACTTCCACAGCGCCTTCTTGCTCGACGCGAACGTCACCTCCGTCGCCTTCTTGTCCGGGTCGACGAACTCACCCAGTAGCTGCGCGCCGCGCTCGCTGTTGTCGGCGCAACACACGGCGAAGTTGTTGGTCGGGCTCAGGGGGACGGGGCGCTCGTAACCCGCACACGCTGGGCAGCCGCTGGGTTTGTCGCTCCTCGTGCGGCTGAACAACAGCCTCCCACGTGTGCTTGCACTTGCTGCACTTCCACCGCACCTTCTTGTTCGACGCGAACGTCACCTCCGTCGGCTTTATGACCGGGTCGTCGTACTCCTTCAGCAGCCTCGCGCCGCGCGCGCTGTTCTCCTTACACCACGCGGCGAAGTTGTAGGTCGGGCTCAACGGCAGTTGGCCAGAGCACGACGGGCAGCTGTTGTGGTTTTTCCCCGTGCGGTTGTTCATCGTTGCCCTCCACTCGAATCCGCACTCGCGACACTCCCACAGCGCCTTGAAGTCCGACCTATACGTCACCGCTGTCGCCTTCCTGTCCGGGTCGACGTACTCCCCTCTCAGCCTCTTGCCGAGGTCCTCCTCGTCTCCGTCGTTCCAGTGCTCCTGGCACCACACTTCGAAGTTGTGGCCCGGGCGTGCCGCGTGCGGAGCCGGGCACGCCAGAGAGCGCGGCGCGACCTCGCGAGCGTGCTTCCGAGCCCCCTCGCGAGCGGTTGGGGGGGCGGGCGGCGCGCGCGCCAGGGCGAGGGCGCGGCGGCGAGGCACGCCATGGTGGTGCGCGCGGCGGAGTGAAGGAGAAAAAGAGAGCGGCCGGCCTCGAAACTCGCCGGTCATTTCCTTTCTTAAAAGTCAAAGAAGTCAACGGTACCGCCACCACTTCACGGCACGCGTCGTCCAGTCGCGTCGCCCCCCCCCCTGATGACCACCGACCCCCCTCCCAAGGTAAGCAAGGACCTGGCGAACGCGGTGCAGGATGACTGGCGACGCTCGGTTCGGGATTCCGCGAAACACCGCGCAGTGGCGCAGATGGAGAGCTACGACGGGTTTAAAAACATGGTCTCCGTGGCGCACCTCCGGCCGTACCACGCCCCGAATTTCAAGGAACACGGCGTGGTGAACCCGCCTGCGTTTGGGTTCACCGCGGACGGGGTACCTTCTGGGCCTGTGGCGAACCCGGGGTCGATTTCTTCTGGGGGGGTAGGGGGGAGTAGTGACGAAATGTCGGGTTCTTGTTCCACGCAATTCGAAAAACCAGAAAACTCCATGCGGTTTGACAAAACATGGCGCAAAGCGTGTAAAAGCCCGGCTTTGAAATGGCACTACCTCGGCGTGTGCGGTGGTGATTCGTTGCAAAAGGTCTTCGCGAAGGATATCGGGGGGATGGTGCTTGGTGAAATCGTAGAGGCGCTGGCGGATGGGTTTGGAGTTGTGTGCCGAACCGACGAAGCCGATGAAGACGATGATACAATTGAAAAAGAAAAAAAGGATGCTTCTAAAAAAAAAGAAACAGAAACGGAATCATCATCAGCGGCGGATTCGTGGCAAGGCGCAGGCACAACCGACATCGCGGCAATCGCGGTTAACGTGATGGCCACGTTGCGCGCGTTGACAAAATGTGGCCGCTTCGATCTCGCCAGGCGTTTGCTTAACAAACAACAAAAAGGAAAACTGGAAATTTTGATGACGGCGTTGGAAAAAGTATCCGGCGTCGACGCCGAGCGCGACGCACTCAGGGACGCGTACTTGGGGTAGCAGGTCGTGGGGGTATTTAGTCAGGCCAGGGTATGTTATCGCCATCGGTGTTTAGTCAGGCCAGGGTATCGCATGTACGGTGTTTAGTCAGGACTGGTTCCGATTTTTGCTAAGATATGTCGTGTTGCATACTCGAAAGCGACTCAAGTGTCTCTTCTCACCTCCGCGCTTTTCCTCGTTCACCAACATTCACTTTTCCATCACAGCGAACACTCCCATTGACACCGGCACGTCGAACCCTGCCTTTCCCACCTGCCAACCGCGGCGCGCGCTGTTTAGAAAGGACTCACCCCGCCGATGGCGCCGAACCCCGCGAGCATGTTGTTTGCGAACGGGTCTGAGATGTGGTCCACGATGTTTTTGAATGGCCCTTCGCCCGTCGCCACAGCTTGCACCGCGATGCCCAGAAACGCCATCATCGCGAGCCGGCCGTTTTTGATCTCCTTCTTCTGCATCTTCGCCATGTCCGTTTTACCAAGGTTGGCGAAGTTGAAGTACTTCCCGCCGGGGTACGCGGGGGCGCCGCTTCCCGCAAAGCCTTTTTCCCATCCCATGAGCGGGGTCTCGCCTTGGCTTCCGGGGTACCAGTAGTCCTGCCCGCGCTTGACTTCCGCGAAGTTCATGAGCACCATGTTGACCCAGAAAATGGTGGTCGGGTCCGCCCAGTAGTCGAAGGTTCCTTGGGGGGGAATGGCGCCGGATTTGAACCACACGAGGCCGGTGTCGGCGGGGATGATGCCCATGCCGCCCAACACTTCGGGCGCGACGACACCGGCGACGCCCAGCATGGCCCACCGGCCGTGAATCACCTCCGAGTATGCCAGCCACTGCGGGTTGACAAAACCTCCTTGGCCTTCGGGGTCGGACATCCCGAGGGGGTCGAACCCGAAGTCGCCGGGAAGCGTGCCGTCCAGGTACGTCATGTTCTGGTCGGAAACGCCCATCAGGTACACGTCGTCCCTTGAACGGGGGGCGGCTTTCACGACGGCTTTGGGAGCGGCTTCGGCGGCTTCCGCGGGCTGTTGTTTTGGTGACGAAAGAGGGGGGGGGATGTCAGTGGTTTGCGGCTAGGTGCTTTAGACGATCGAGCACGTGTCGCGGCTCAAAACGATCGGAACGGAGGGACCCATCCCGCATCCCCGCATCGGCGAAAAAAACCGCGCGTTATCGTTCGCGCCTAAACACGCCCTTCGCGTGCGTCGAGTCGACACGGCCCGTGGCGGTCGCGCGCGTGCCGTATTCAACACCCACACGCGACGATGCAAGCCCTCTGTCGATCGTCCGAAAAACGCAAAGCCCCGCGCAGCGCGTGTTGCGGCCGTCCAATCGGATTGCAAAAAGCTCCTTACCTCGTCAGCGGCGCGAACGGTGAAGCTGCGCTTGGTGGTCGTCTTGGGCGCCGCGCAGACCACGCGAGCGTTACCGGAAAGGAAGGTCTTGCGGCCGCAAACGGCGCGCACGGCGACGGAGGAGGCGGTGATGGACGCCATGGTGACGCTTAGGTCGAGACGAAGGGGTTGGCCGACGACGAGACGGGTGTGTGCGGGAATGAGCTCAGGCACCCACCTGCGGGAACCTTCTTTGCGTGCATCACGAAAACGGCCTGTGATTCGCCGACGAGATTCCCTGATTGTTAATCGGTCTTGTACGTGCAATCAGTCGGCGGAATGTGGTAAATGGGAAAAAAAAGGTGATATTTTTTCCAGGGGAAGCCCAAGCAAAGCCACGACTCCTTTCTTCGCGCGACGCGCACCGCACACGTCGTGGCGCGCGCCGCGTGACCGAATGAAAGTGATGGGACGAAAGCGGTGCCCGCACGGCAAGGTGAAATACCAGTGCACGCAGTGCAACCCCTGTCCGCACGGGAAGCTGAAAAACGAGTGCGTGGACTGTAACCCCTGTCCGCACGGGAAGCTGAAACGAAAGTGTGCGGACTGCAACCCTTGCCCTCACGGGAAGGAGAAACGCAAGTGCGCGGACTGCAACCCCTGCCCTCACGGCAAGCGAAAAGACAGCTGCGCGGCGTGCAACCCCTGCCCTCACGGGAAGCTGAAAAGCAACTGCGCGGCGTGCACCCCCTGCCCCCACGGCAAGCGGAAAAGCGACTGCGTGGCGTGCACCGTTTGCCCTCACGGCAAGCGAAAGAGCATGTGCGCGACGTGCAAAACGGCACGCGCGGCTCCGCCGCGTGCAAACATGGTCAAACGCGAGCCGGAGAGTTCGCCCGAGATCAAGCAAGAGCCGTTTACCATTCGCGGCTATTTCGGCATCGGCGACGAGGAGTGAGGTGACTGAAAGAGTGCCATGAGTGTTGTGAGGGAGAGCAATTTTTACATCAACCTGCTCTCGCCTCGGAGTCCCGTCCACAAGCCCACAAACCCTCCATTCTCTCTGTTTCAAACCAAAAAAACCTCTTTCAAATCCTTAATAACCCCTCCCACCTTTACTTTAAGAACGTCGCGAACACGAAAAACGAGACGAAGGAAAACAGAGACAGGATGAGTTCCGGTCCCCAGGCTTGCGGGAAGATCGGAATGTACACCGGGAAGATGCTCCCCACGAGCCATCCCAACACCAGCGCAACGAACACGTTGAGAAACGCTTTTCCCAACAACTCCTTTTGCTTGCCTCTTTTTTCGTGAAGGAAGAACACGGTTAGCCCGAAGGCGATGGCCATTTGGAACGCGGGGCCGGACGCGCTGCGCTGTACGATCGCCCAGCCGGCGAACAAGGAATAGATAATCGCGCGCCGTAAAATAGTCTAGGAGCAAACAGTCAGGGTAAAGTTGGGGTAGGAGGTGGTTAGTGGTTGGTACTCGTATCCCTGACGGCCTCGGTTCGAAGTGAGGGTATACTGTAGGTCGAGTAGGCAGTGGTACAGGCAAACAGTCTTCCGTCGCCGGCAAACGTTCGGGACGGCTCAAAAAAAAAAACCTCTCACCTGGTCATCCGGCCTCGCGAACTGCGCTTTTAACCGTTCCATGAATGGCGGGACGTAGTTCTCTCCTCCTTGCTTTTTTTTCGCCATCCGTAATCCTTTGGCTTTCTTTCGTACACTCAGTTTGTCCTGGATGATCCGGTCAAAAGCGGCTTCGATGGATTCCACGCCGACGGCGTGTCCTCGGAACGTGTCCACCAAATAATTCCGCGCGTCTTGGACCTCTTCGTAACTCGCCTCGGCGTCCACCCCCAAACGTCGGTACGGGTCTTTTTCCTTAACCCGGGGGAACACCGCGGTTTTGTCGAAGTTCTCGCCCGCGAAAACGGGGGGGGTGTACTGTTCAGAGGGGGTCTCGCCTGTTTAGGTGGCGACAAATTGAAGAGGGTGGGAAATGTGAGAAAATGGACCTGGAAAATGGGTTCGTGTAAACCCGTCGTTCTTTGAGTTTTTTCGTGGATAGCGTGCGCGGCGGGTTCGCGAAGCGTGCGCGCACCACCCCCAGGAGGGCGTGTCCCTTAGACAAAAATCCCGGCCGTGGGTGTCACGACACCTCTCGCGAACGCGTATCCGGAAACGGCCCGTTAAACGTACCTTCCGTCGCGGCGGTGCGCACGGCGCGTCCGCCGTGTCCGGCGCCGCCCAAACAGACTCGGCGGCCGATGCGCGATGCTTGGGAGTGGGAGCCCGATGCTCGGGACCCCACCCGCGCCAGTTTCGCGCGGTCGGCGCCCGCCGAACCAGGCGCGGCCGCGACGCGACTCGTGGTGCAGGTGAGCGCGAACATCGTGGGCGCGATCTGCGCACGCCGAAGTGTGAGAGGGGTGATGCGACAGTGTCCCGACGTCAATCGGTGTTTTTTTTTTTGCGAACGACTCGAGATGAGAGAGGAGATCTCCTCCTCCCCAAAAGAGAGAAAATAAGTTTCATTTTTTCCACATTCGTCCCGCCTCCGCGCTCGCCGCCAATGGCATGTCGCACACCGCACACACACCTCCACTCTTGACGAACTGCGTGGAGTGCGCGGTTCTGCACCGTGAACACTCCACGCCCACGAGCCCTGAGGACGCATTCGTTGTGGATTCATCACGTCCGGGTGAATCGTTGATGGATTCGTCTTTGCGATTCTCGTTTGTTTCAATCGATCCATCACTTTCACTTCCACCACCCGGTCGCAGCGACCGCAGCGTCGCGGCGCACACCCATCCAGGGCGTTCGTTTTTTTGGATGTGCAGCTCGAGGTTTTCCTCGGAGGACACGTTGTGATGCGCTTGCGTGCCGTTATCGGTTTCGAAGGCACCGTATGGTACACCTCCGTCCGCGACGAAGCGCGCGCATCGGGTAATCTGTAAGAAGATTTCTTTTGTATTTTCTTTGCCTTCGTACTCGGACGCAACGCGGGTCGCATTTGAGACGACGCTTAAAAACTCCCCCGCGCGTTTTATCAAGCCAGCTCTTTGGTGCCAAACCACCGCGAACCGGCAAACACACACCCGGTGCTTGAAATCCAGGGGAAGGGAAACGAGGTGCCGTGACAGGCGCGCGATTTCCAAAGCGGCGTCCAGGTTGTTTTGCGACGGGCACCGCCACTTTTGTTTTTTAGACTCGCCTTGGCGCGTAACTCCGCGCGCGTTAACTCCATCAACTCCTTCACCCAACTCGCCACCCTCCTCCACGGTCGCCGCGACCGCTTTGCACAGCCGTAACGCCCTGGAGGCGACGCAGTATGCGCGGCACTTCACCGCGGCTTGTAAACATGGGGTGTTACCGGTCACGGCGAGCTTAGTAGCCGCTTTGAAGTGCAGCTCGCTTGTGTCGAAATCGTTCGCCTCGAGCGCCGCGATTCCGAGGAGCGCCAAACGTAACGTCGCGTCGTGGGTTCGGTTCACCGGAGCAGCGGGCTTTGGTGGCTTCGTGGAACGAACAGGAGAAGATTTCGGTGCGTCCATACTCGCGACGACACCTCCCACCATAGCTGGTACGACGTTTTCGTTGACTCTGTTCCAGCCCGGGTTCGGCAAGGGCGAGCCGAAGGCGTTTTGCGTGGGACCGTTTTCCGGAAAGGGAGTCGAGGGAGTCTCCTGCGTCTCGTCGTAGTCGTCACTCAACTCCCCGAACGGGTCGTCGTCGTCGGAGGCCCCGTCCGATAACTCGCCGAAAGGATCGGGCACGACAAACTCTGTGCGGTGGTCGGTTGCGTTTTGGGTAGCAACCCGGGGAGACCGGGTTTCGGTTTCGCGAAAAGGCGACGGCTGCGACGAAAAAACGCCAAACGCCTCATCTGCGTTTCTCGCCGGCGCTGCCGCGAACGGATCGGAGTCGTTACCGAAATCAAAAGCAGGCGCGTCGTCGTTCTTTTCGGGGGACGAAAAAGAGACTCGGGCACTTGGCGAGTTACTCCCGTTTCCCGATGAAAACGCGGTACCACTCCTTTCAAATCCGCCGGTTTCAAACCCGGAGCCGAAGGGATCGGCGGAGTCGTCGTCAAAGGCGGCGAACGGTTGTGGGTTTGCGTTAGTAGAAGCGGTACCTCCACAACTACCTGTGGGGGCGCCCCCGTTAGGATTTGACAACCCAGTACTCGTGCCAACGAACCCTTGGTGTAATTGCGATGCCTGGAAGGTGTTACCAGGATTCGGGGGCGCCCCCCCGATTCGCAGCTGGCTCGCGCCCGGCGCGGGCAGCGCGAATTGATTACTCTCCCCGGGACTAAAACTCGCGAAAGAACTCCTGCCGAAGGGATCGGCGTCGTTTCCGTCGCCAAACGGATCATCGTCCCCTGACCCCCCCCCATCCCCGAACGGGTCGCCCTCCCCATCCGAGTCCGACACGCTCATCTCAGGGAACTGCGTTTGGAACGGGGGCGGGGGCGGTTGCGATGTTGTCGGAGACGTCGCGGCGACGCCGGCCCCGAACGTACCGTTTGCGGGAATCGCAATCGGTTGAGGGCGATTAGCGGAGTACCCGCCTCCTCCGCCATGGAAACCCGATTGGTTCGACGACCGGTTCCAATTCCGGGAGCCTTCCGTGGATCCAAAGTCATCCCGGATAACAACCTTGCTGGTGTCCCCCTCCACGCCGTGCCCGAACGGCGCGCTTCCCGAAACGCGCTTTTTTTGAAAGAAAAGGGTCAGTCTTGAGTCTCGAGTATGCTGGGTGTGCTGTATGGGGGATTGGGGTCCGAGTAATCGGGCCGAAGAGGGCACTTGTGATGTATGTAGTAGTTGCAGTACTACTACATACATCACGAGTACTAGAAATGCTACATACATCACGAGTAGTGCACTCAAAGAGGTGCAGTAAACAGTGTGCCTGGATTTGGGAAAGTCCCAATACGCACCTTTCCGAGCGCGTCCGCGTGCGTCAACACGGAAACGCGCGAGGTTTCCCTCAACGGCCCGCCTGTCAGGTCCGGCCAAACGGCGGCCGGCGCGTTGGACCACCCTAGGGGTATTTGGTCTCCAGCTTTCGTGGATTCGATTTTGGCCGCGTCGTACGCTGCGAAAGGAACTTTGCCGTGTTTTTGCTCGATACGTTTTCGTCGCCTGGTACCCACCGCGCACGCGGTCGCCGCCGATCCGGGCGCCAGTTTCGTGGCCGCCAAAGCATCCAACACAGGAAACCCGCCGTCCCCACCCGGGCCGCAACACACACCTCGCTCGTATAGTCTTTCCAAACCCCGAACGTCGGTTCCTCCCGACACAGCAACAAGCAAACACGCCGCCGCGAACGCGTTTTCGGCGTCGCCGAGCGCGACCGAGGCGTGGCAAGCATCGAGGGCGACGATTAGTATTCCGGGGTTGGAAGTAACACCGGGAACGGGTGGTGTCAAATCCGAACCGCCGGCGTGCGCCGACGCCGGGTCGGTTGCTTTGTTCAACGCGTTCCGGACAAGTTGAAGCGCCGCCGCCGCGCTCGACGCCGCCGCCATCGCGCACGCTCTTTGCGTGAAACACAAATGCGTCGCCCGGCTGGCGACTGAGCTGGCGAGTCCGGGAAGCGCCAACGCGTTTCCGTCGCCCAATAACGCAAGCGAGTCAGCGGAAACCCGGCTCGCGTCGTGTCGGTGAAACGCGGCGGCGATTGCGCGCTGCGCGATTAAACGCAACCCGTCCGCGTTTCGGTGGGCATTTTGACTCCCTGTGATTGTAAAACAAAAGTGTCA